>ERZ1026868.4-NODE-4-length-238003-cov-43.335531_pt1 | contig 238003 bp, 225 predicted proteins | sample MGYA00380164_ERZ1026868 | MGnify/ENA primary metagenome ERZ1026868 (study PRJEB33269, sample SAMEA4719800) | human gut metagenome | biome: human-associated habitat; feature: organic feature; material: feces | place: Cameroon | collected 2013-10 ...
AACCGTTCCTTCGCGCAAACTTTACTTAAATTATTTATAATGCGTTTGCCCTGAAGTAAACGTAGCTTTTTATAGACAGAAAAATCAAGATGAACTAAAATATCTAAAATTTATTTTTGGAGATTTAAATTGTCAATTTTTCAAGGAATTGTTTTGGGTGTTCTTCAGGGCATTGCCGAGTTTCTGCCGATTTCTTCTTCTGGACATTTGATTGTCGCGCAGAATTTATTTGGACTTGAAGAAGTGCCGCTTTTGTTTGATGTGTTTCTTCATGTTGCAACTTTGCTTGCCGTTGTTTTGTATTTTAGGAAAAAAATATGGGAGCTGATTTGCAGTTTTGCAAGAATTTTTGTTCCTATAAAAAATCCTTCCGCCGCCCAGATTGAAAAAAAATCCGAAGACACAAAATACATTGTTGCCATTATTCTTGCTACTTTTGTTACTGGTGTACTTGGAATTTTTTCTTCAAAAGTTATTTCTGAGATTTCTGTAAAACTTGTTTGCGCTGGATTTATTGTTACAGCCTTGCTTTTGATTTTTTCTTCACTTATTGAAAAAAAACATTCGGCGTATTCTGAAACTTCTTTGAAATCTCCGTCCTGGAAACAGTCCTTGGTGATTGGGCTCGCGCAGGGAATTGGAACTTTGCCTGGAATTTCAAGAAGCGGCTCAACAATTGCGGGTTCTCTTTTTTGCGGAGTTAAGCGGGACGTTGCCGGTGAGTTCTCATTTATTGTTTCTATTCCGGCTATTTTGGGCGCGTTTATTCTTGAGCTGAAAGACTTGGGTGAAGTTTCATCTTCGATTGGAGCAGAACCTGTTATTGCAGGTTGCGCGGCGGCTTTTGCAAGCGGATACATTGCTCTTTCTTGGCTTATGCGGCTCATAAAAAAAGGCAGGCTTGAATGGTTTGCCTGCTACTTGATTCCTGTTGGAATTTTAGGAATGATTTTCCTTCATTGACATTTTGAATTTCCAGCTTGACTAAAACTATTTTCATTGTCATTCCCGCACTTGATGCGGGAATAAATGTTTAATAAAAGTATTATCGGGTCAAGCCCGATAATGACAGTAGGTAAAAATCAAAGCTAATTAGATTCAGCGGCTCCCGGAAGTCCTATGTCTTTTCTGTAGAACATATCGTTGAATTTTATTCCGCTCATTGCTTCATAGGCATTTTTCCAAGCTTCGTTAAAAGTCGTTCCATAAGCAGAGCAGGCTAAAACGCGTCCGCCGCTAGTTACAAGTTTTGTGTCGTCCGGGCTTCGGCTTCTTCTGTTTTCCATTGCGCCGGCTATAAAAACTTTTGCATTGGATTCATTTACTTTTTCTTCATTGATTATAATGTTGTATCCTTTTTTATAGGATTTTGGATAACCGCCGCTTACTGCGACTGGAGCAACTTGGTATCCTTTTTTCCATTCAAGCTTGAAATCTTTTAAAGAACCGTCAGTTATGGATTTGCAGAGGCTTGCAAAGTCAAAGTCCATGAGCGGAAGCACAGCCTGTGTTTCAGGATCTCCAAGGCGCACATTGTATTCGAGGCACTTTGGTCCGTCTTCTGTAAGCATGAGTCCGAAGAAAATAAATCCGCGGTAGTCATAATTTTCAGACTCAAGACCTTTTAATGTTGGTTCAAGAATATTTTTTTCAAACTGGGAAATTATTGCAGGAGTTGCGTCATCAACAGGAGCAATTGCGCCCATTCCGCCTGTGTTAGGACCTTTTGCGCCGTCGAAAAGCCTTTTGTGGTCTCTTGCGCTTAAGAATGGAACTATGCAGGATTTTCCTTGCTCTGAAAATTCTTTTGTAACGCTTACAGCCGCAAGAATTGAAATTTCAGTTCCGCGAAGATATTCTTCAATTACGAGTTTTTTTCCGGCTTCTCCAGCGATAGAGCCGTCCATAAGCTGCTCAACTGCGTTTTCAGCTTCCTCTAAAGTCTTTGCAACTACAACACCTTTTCCGGCTGCAAGTCCGTCCGCCTTTACAACAATCGGCGCGCCTTGCTCTTTTATGTATATAAGAGCTTCTTCTTTTGAAGTGAAAGTTTTGCTTTTTGCGCAGGCAACGTTGTATTTGTGCATGAATTCTTTTGCAAGATCTTTACTTGCTTCAAGTTGCGCTGCCTGAAACTTTGGTCCTACAGTTGGAATCCCTGCGTTCCAAAATAAATCTGCAAGTCCTTCTGCAAGCGGATTTTCCGGCCCGATAACGGCAAGCTCACAGTTGTTTTCCTTTGCAACTTTTATGTACGCATCGTTTCCTGTAATGCCGTTAAGATATTCGCATTTTGAAAAATCAATGTTTCTGCATTTTTTTTCGAAGGCTGTTCCGCCGTTTCCTGGAACACAAATTACTTCTTCAATAATATTGCTTTGTGCTAACTTCCATGCAATTGTATGCTCTCGTCCGCCATTTCCTACAACAATAACTTTCATAGGTGCTATGATAGTTTAAAAATCAAAAAGTTACAACATTGCAGAATTTTCGGCGGATAAGAATTCAGAGCTGTTTAAAAAGATTCAAGGCGAACTAAAAGCTGCTCAAGCTTTACAGCGTAGCTTTTGTCTGCCGCCCAAGTTCCTGCAAGACCTTCTATTGTTGGAGATTTTCCGCGCGGATTCACATACTTATACCGAGTATCAATACATTCGTTGTTCAGCGGAATATCTTTTGTCGCATAAGCGTGAAGGTGCTGAATATGCGCTCTTACTCCGAGTTGTTCCGTTGCAAAAGTTTCGCCTGGATGTTCTGCATCGATTGCGCCAAGTCCGCAGTAATTGTGCATTTGCGGCGTAACAAGATTTCCGAATCTTAAAAATCCAGTTTCTAGGCACATTTGAACAAAAGCACAGTCGCTGTTTATTCCTTCCGCATTTGCTTCTTCAATATAAAGAGCTGCAAGCCGTGCAACTTCTTTTTTGTCTGCTGAAGGATTTGCGCTCATAAAAAAATTATAAAGCTGCTTTTCTGATTTTATTCCTTGATCAGAAAGATTTCTTGAAATTTCTTTGTGTCCTTTTGTTGAAACGCATGAAACTGCTGTTAGCAAAAGACAAAATATAAAAATCGGCAATTGAATTTTTTTCATGTTTACGAAATTGTTGTTCCTATGTAATTTTTTCCATCAAGAACTGCTTTTATATTCCCGATGTTTTTTCCGCCTGCGCAAATAACTTTTAAGCCAAGCTCCTGTGCTTTTTTTGAAGCGATTGGATCAAACGGACAGTTTTTTCCCGGAACCCATTCGTCTCCAACCATTTTTCTAAAATCGCTCCAAGAGATATTGTCGATTGGTTTTGCATCAGGATTTTTGCGCGGATCGTCTGTGTACACTTTCTCGATGTTTGAAAGATTTACAACTGTGTCTGCTTCAAACCTCTCTGCAAGAAGAACTGCGTCATTGTCTGTTGAAAATCCAGGTTTCCAACCGGAAGCAATAAGAATTCTTCCTGTAAAGTCGCTGACTTTTGTAGGATCTGTTACAACATCTTGGCTGCACAAAGGTCCGAATACAGTTTTTAAAAGCTGAGCATTGAGCCGAGTTGCCATTATGCCAATCCAGTCGCAGGCATAGTTAAGTTTTTCTGAATCTTCAAATGCTGAAAGTTTCTTCTGGTTTTCATCAAATTTTTCAGAAACCGCTTTGTATGAGTTCTGATAGTTTCTTGCAGGTCCGCCGCCGCCAGCTACAAGAATAAGACGTGCATCTTTGTTTTCAGAAAGCCAAGAACAAATCATGCTGCTGAATTCAAAAAGAAAATTTTCATCTGGTTTGTCAGGCGCAATTATTGAACCGCCTACGCTTAAAACTTTTGTAATCATTTTGTTCTCCGTATATATTTTAGTAAATTCCTTGAATAACAGGATTGTTCCATAAAGAACTGTAGCTTGAAGTTTTGTCCCCAGCTTCTTCCCATAAAGATTGTAAAGCATAAGTGCGCGGTCTGTAAACAATTTTACTGTTTAAAGATGACTGCTTTATCTGATGCCAGCCTCTGCTGAACGCTATATGCTGATTGTCAAGATTGCCAAAATAAAATTCTTTTGGATCAGCTATTTCAATAAATGAAGAAAATGGAAGTCCGGCTCCAAGAGAAACATCAACGGGCAGCCATCCGTATTCTTCAAAGTAAATCTCTGTCCACCAATGCGGAGTTACATTTGACTTGTCCTGCGCAAGAATTCCTGCCACTGGAACTGAAGGAATTCCTGCCGCTCTGCACAAAGCCGTGTAAAGAATTGCAAAGTCGTAAGCGTCGCCTTTTTTTCTGCGGATTAAATCAAGCGGCGAAATATTTCCTGTGCGGACTTTTTCAGAAACTTCATAATTTTCCGTCATAAAATTGTAAATGAGTTTTGCCTGCCTGTACGGATTTTTTTCGCGTCCGACAATTGTTTCAAGAAGCGAAGAAACTGCTTTTGAATCCGACGGAACACAAGCATCCGCGGAAGTGTTTTTTGTGTACAAAATTCCGCCTTTGTCTTTGTACTGTCCTAGATTCTTTGGGTTGAAATTTCCTTTTATTCCGAAAGTGCTCACAATGAATGTCTGGCTGAATCTTTGCTTGTTGTTTGTAATTTTGTTCAGTTGCTTGTTGTGAATTATGTCAAAAGCGTCGTCAACTATAAACGGCTCTGGATAAACTTCATTCAGTTCAACAAACGGCTGGAACGAAGAAACCGCTGGCTTTGGAATGTAAAGCAAAATAGAACTTTCTTGAGAAGCAACGTGATTTGAAATATCGGCGGCAATCTGAATTACGTAAGTCCTTCTGTTTGAATATTGCTTTTTTCCATAAGGAAAATTCACATTTATTTTTTTTGCCGCGCTTGTTCCGTGCGGTGTTTCTATAAAGACTGATCCGCTTGAAGCTCCGTCTGGAATCTTCACAGAAATTTCAGAATCTGTCCAGGCTATGTAGTCAAAGTCAGTTTCGGTTGCCGGAATGAAAATGTTGTTTTTGTCCTGATTTTCATTTTGTTCCGAGCTATGTAAAGATGAAGTTTCGTCCCGGTTCGCTGTAAAGTAAACTTTTGATTTTCCTTTTGAAGATCCGAAATTTATTCCGCGGATTATTATTGTCTGACCGGTAACTGCGCTTTCTGCGGAAATTGATGCGATTACAGGAATTGAAGTTATAGGAGATGCAATTGCTGCGACTGGAATTCCGTTTTCATTTGCAAAAAAAGCAGGCTCTGATTTTCCTGCCGAAGTTCCTACGATTACAAGTCCGTCCTGCGCATTTGGCGGAATTATAAATTTGATTTTTTTGTCCGACCAAAGTGAATATCCGCTTGCAGTGATTTTTGAGCCTGCAATTTCTACGCTTGAAGTTCCTCTTGAATCTCCAAAGCCGCTGCCTTCTATTGTCATTTCATCGCCCGGCGAGCCAATCATCGGAATTATTGAATCTATCACCGGCTTGCGTTTTACATTGCGTCCCAAAATTCCAAATATGAAAATTGCGGAAGCAACAACAATTATCCAGCTTATTGTTCTTGCCAGCGGAGAACTTCTAAGGAGATTCGCATAAGATTTTAAAATTGCCAATTCATTTTCCTGAGTTTAAATTTGAAAAAGGGTAGGAAACATGAAATGCAAATCCATTGTTTCTGTTTTGGTTCTCTGAATTTTCGTTCTGCGGACAAAAAACATCATAGTTTTTTAGAGAAGGAATCAGCGCGATTTTCTTGAAATTTGATCCGCCGATTATAAGAACAGGAACTGCCGAAACTGAATTTGAAGAAACCGGCAAAGTGTAAAAGTTTTTGTCTGAATTGTCGGAAGCTAAAATCGAATTCAAAACTGAAACGTCGATATTTCCGTCAGAGCTAACCTGATTTGCCGTTGACGAAATTGAAGTGCGCGCTACAGGCTGAAATGCGGAAACTTGTCCTTCAAACGGATTTGCTTTTTTTGCGCTTGGAACAACGAATGCAAAAACTGCAGCCGCCGCAATTCCAGCTGCGAAATATTTTATGCCGCTGCTTGGCTTTGGAAATTTAAACGTATTTTTTCCTGCCTGAGTAACTTTTTTGTAAGAAAGCCGTGCTTCAAGCCTTTGAAAACTTGAGTCAAAATCATCCTTTGAAAAATGAAAGGATTCTTTGTCTTCAGCAAAAACTGAATTAAGCGCAAGGAATTTTTTTAGCTTGGCGGAACATTTGGGGCAGGAATTTACGTGCGCTTCGTATTCTGCGACATAATTCTTGGGAAGTTCTCCGTCTGCATAGATAGAATGAATGTCATCTTCAGGACAAGTAAACATCTTCTTCTCCTATCAATTTTAGTAATTGTGCCTTTGCCCGAAAAACCCGCACCTTTACATTCCCCTCTGTGATTCCGAGCTGGCGGCCAATCTCCTTGTAGTTCATATCAGCATATTCTTTTAGAATAAGCACTTCTTTTAAATTGTCAGGAAGCTTATTTAAGGCTTCTAGGGCAATTTTTTTTGCTTCCTTTTTTAAAAGCTCTGTTTCGCCGCTTTCCATTTGCTGACGGCCTTCGTAAAGCGCCTTGTGGTAAGCGTTCGCCTCTCTGACTTTTCGTTTTGCATAATTCAGCGAAGCGTTTTTTACAACTCTGATTAGCCAGAAAACTGCGTCATTTATAGAAGGAAAAACCATTGCTTTTTCGTTTGCCTTTATAAATGAGTCGTGAACCAAATCTTCTGCGGCTTCTTCATCTTCTACAATTTTAAACGAAACTTTGAACAAAAGTTCCATTGCAGAGTCGTATAATTTTCTAAAGTCCTTTGAATCCGCGCAATTTATCGAGCCTGATTCGCTTTTATTAAAAGAAAACACAATAAGTCCTGTTTAGTTACATTTTTTTCTGTTTTTTTAAGAACGCTTCCAAACTGCTCCATTTGGAGTGTCTGTTATAATGATTCCGCGGGATGAAAGCATGTTGCGGATTTCATCAGCTCTTGCAAAGTTCTTTGCTTTTTTTGCTTCAACTCTTTCTGCCACAAGCGCGTCAATTTCCTGTGCCTCTGGATCTCCTGAATGGTCTGGAACGGAAGCTTTTTTCTCTTTTTCCTGTTCAGCAAGAAAATCCGCGGCAGATTTTACAAGGTTCAAGCCAATTACACTGTCCATTCTGCGCACAAGTTCAAGCGATTCTTCAGGCTTTAAAGAACCGTCTTTAACTGCTTTTTGAATGCAGCTCAATGCGACTGGAGTTGAAAGGTCATTTTCCAAAGCGGCTTGGAATTTTTCTATGTATTCCTTTGCTTTTTCAGACAGATTTTCAGTTTTGCAAGCTTCGCCTTTTGAATATATTTTAGAATAGTTCAGGGAATCTGCGCCGCCTGCATTTTGAGCAAGCCGGGCAACACGCTGAACAAGAGCCGTTCTTGAATTTTTTGCTGAATCCATTGCGTCCCAGCTGAAATAAATTTGCTTGCGGTAATGTCCTCCCAAAAGAAAAAATCTGTAGTCAAGCGGATTGTAGCCTTTGTCTATTAATGACTGAAGCGTCAAAAAGTTACCGTGGGACTTTGACATTTTTTCTGCCTGACCGGATTCTGCGGCTTTTTTGTCTTTTGCGATTACAAGGAATTCGTTGTGGAGCCAGTAGTTAACCCATTTGTGGCCGGTCGCGCCTTCCGACTGTGCGATTTCGTTCGTGTGGTGGATCGGAATGTGGTCGATTCCGCCCGTGTGGATGTCAAAATGCTCACCGAGGTATTTCATGCTCATTGCGGAACATTCGATGTGCCACCCCGGATAGCCTCTTCCCCAAGGCGAGTCCCAGGTCAGGGCCTGATTTTCAAACTTTGATTTTGTGAACCAGAGGACAAAGTCGTAGGGATTGCGCTTGTTCTGGTCAATTTCGATTCTTGCGCCGGCTTTCAAATCGTCAAGATTCAGGTTGGCGAGCTTTCCGTAGTCGGGGTAGGTTGTAACGTCGTAGTAGAGGTTTCCGCCGGACATATAGGTGTGTCCGTTCGCTTCGATTCTCTTGATAAGCTCAATCATGTCCTGGACGTGCTCAGTCGCCTTGCAGACGACATCCGGCCTGATTATGTTCAGCCTGTCGATGTCATTGAAAAAAGCGTCCGTGTAGAATTTGGCGACTTCAAGAACCGACTGGTGGCGTTCCTGTGCCGTCTTGAGCATTTTGTCCTCGCCCTCGTCTGCGTCTCCTGTAAGATGTCCGATGTCGGTTATGTTCATCACGTGCTTTTTGTCGTATCCGAGGAAAGTGAGCGTGCGGTCAAGCGTGTCAAGAAAGACGTAGGCGCGGAGGTTTCCGATGTGCGCGTAGTTGTAGACGGTCGGTCCGCAGCCGTAAAATCCCACAAAACCTTTGTGAATCGGAACGAATTCTTCTATCTTGCGGCCCATTGTATTGTACAGTCTCAACGCCATTTTTTCCTCCGTTGAAAAATCTTATGCGCTTTATATTAAGTGCTTGTTTCCACTATCGATTTTTTTAATTTTTTTCTATAAAATGAAATGCAATGACTAACAGAATACGCAAAATAGTTGAAAATATCAAGAACTTGTACAAAGGGCGATTTTTGCCTGATGAGCCGATGAGACTTCACACAACGATGAAAGTCGGCGGAAATGCTGATCTTTTTGTTGAGCCGGAAGATGTTTTTTCACTTGCGCTTGTTATTTCAGAATGCAAGAAAAATTCCGTGGATTTTTTTATTCTTGGCGGCGGAAGCAATTTAATTGTAAGCGATGAAGGATTTTGCGGTGTTATTATTTCAATGAATGCGTTTTCTTCTATTAAATTTGAAAACGGAATTGTAGTTTGTGGCTCTGGAGTTGAAACCAATCGTGCTGTGGAATTTTTTGCGGAAAATGGAATTCTTGGAATGGAATCTTTTGCGGGGCTTCCTGGAACTTGCGGCGGAGCCTGCTACATGAATGCCCGTTGCTATTCAAATGATATAAGCTCAAAAATCGAATTTGTGGAATATCTTGACTTGGAAAATTTTGATGAAAATTCCTATAAATTTCTTGAGAAACATATAAAAATGTATCATAATAATAAAGATTGTGCGCAGTGGGCTTATAAACATTCGCCTTTTATGGAAAAATCCGCTGTTATAACAAAAGTTGCCTTTAAAGCGGAAAAATGTCAGCCTGAAAAAGCCTCCGAGCTTAAAGCTGCGTGCGAAAGTTTTATACAAGATAGAGAACGAAAAGGTCATTTTAAAGCTCCAAGTTCTGGAAGTGTTTTTAAGAATAACCGGGATTTTGGAGAGCCGAGCGGAAGACTTATTGATGAGGCTGGCTTGAAAGGTACAAAAATCGGCGGGGCACAAATAGCTCCGTGGCATGGAAATATAATTATCAACGCAGGAAACGCAACTTGCTCCGATATAAAAAAACTTGTTCGGCTTGCTCAAGAAAAAGTGAAAGAGCGGACTGGTTTTATGCTGGAATGTGAAGTTGTTTTTGTTTAGAAGGTGGTTTGAAATTGCTTCAGCTTTCATTTGTTAATTTTAAGCAGAACTCATATATCCTTGTTGAAGGAACTTCTGCAAATGACAGATTTTTTATTATCCAAAGCGGAAGGGTAAAATGCTTTAGTGAAGTTGCAATTCCGGGAACAACTCCTGAAATTTTAGGTCCTGGCGACTTTATTGGAGTAGTTTCCTGTATGTCCGGTCATGGACAGCCTAAAAATGTTGTTTCATTGACGCCTGTAGTTGCAATCATGGTTCATAAAAGCCAGTATCCAGAGCTGATTATGAAAAACACGCCTGTCGCTATGAAGATTGTGCGTTCTTTTGCCCGCGACATGAGAATTGTAAATGACCGGCTTACAAAGCTTACGCTTAAAAATATTATTTTGGATTCACCTGAATCTCTTTTTTCTATAGCGGAATATTACGAAAAATCAGGACATTACAATATAGCTTTGTACGGATATTATCAGTATTTAAAGCAGTGTTCAACTGGAATCAACATTGAAAATGCCAAGCGAAAATTTATTGCTTTGCGGCAAAGAGCAAAAGCCGCTTACTTGGAGCCGTCAAATGAAATTTTCCGTGAGTATCCTGCCGACTCAATGATTTTTTCTGAATGTCAGAAAGGTGCTGATATGTTTATAATTCAGGAAGGCTCTGTGAGAATTTCAAAAGTTGTAGACGGAAACGAAGTTACTCTTGCGCTTTTAAAGAAAGGCGATATGTTTGGCGAAATGGCATTGCTAGAAAATAAGCCGCGTTCTGCAAGTGCGATTGCACACGAACCTTGCCGTCTTATGGTTGTGAATATGGCTAACTTCAATCAGATGGTAACAACTCAGCCGCAGATGATTTCAAAACTCACGATGATGTTTGCTGAACGTCTTTGGGCAATGCATCGTCAGCTTGCAAATACCCAACTTGGCGATTTGAGAGAAAAACTCATCGACATGATTTCGCTTCAGATTGAAAAACAAAAAGTTCCTTTTGTAAAAGGCAGCGTTTATCATTCAGGACTTTCTTTGACGGATGTGTTTAAGCTTTGTGCAATTCCGCGTGAGCAGCAAGGTGAAGCTTGCCGGCAGATTCAGTATGACCAGAATATAAAAATTGTTGGCGGGAAAATTGATGTGCCTGATGTTGAGGAGCTTATAAAACAAGCTGCATTCTATAGAAAACAGAGTTCAAGACATGCGAATTAAAACTTTTTTTATCTGTTTTTTTGCATTGCTTTTGACCTTCCCTTTTTTTGCTGAAGATTCGCTACCTTTTGGCTATCGCGGAATACAGCTTGGAATGTCTGTGGCTCAGGTAAAAGAGGCTTTAAAAAAAGATTTGAATTTTGGCTACAGAGGCGACAGGGATGTTTCGCTTTTGCCTGGAGAAAACAGGACTTTAATAGAAACCGACACTTCAAAAAATGCTCCGTATTCATTTCTTGACCGTTGCTGGTTTCAGTTTTACGAAGATAAGCTTTACACAATTACACTGAATTTGCGCCGCTCGAAAATTGACCATTATTCTGTCTTTTCCTCATTGACTGAAAAATATGGAAATCCGTCATCACTTAATCCTGAAAAATCCGAATGGAAAGACGACAACGTGATTATGTCGCTGGAACGTCCGCTGACTTTAAAATATACTGACAGGAAAATTTTTGAGGAGTTGCAGTCAAAGGCTCTTGTAAATAAAAGCGCGGAAGAAATGGCGCGAGATGAATTCCTTGAAGGACTTTGATTTATGAAAAAGTTTAAGTTTTTTGCATTTTTTGCGGTTTGCGTTTTTTTTCCTTTTTTTGTTTCGTGCCAGAATAAGAAATTTAATCTTTCTGTAGAAGAAATTGAAATTTTAACTTCAGCAGGCAATTCTGTTTTTGTAAAAGCCGAGATTGCCCAAAAAGAAGAAGAGCGCAGCTACGGATTTATGAACCGCAAAAATATTCCAGAAGGAACAGGAATGCTCTTTGTTTTTGAAAAAGATCAGGTTTTAAGTTTCTGGATGAAAAACACACCGCATCCGCTTTCAATTGCCTACATTGATAGATCTGGAAAAATTCAGAATATTTTTGATATGACGCCTTTTAGCCTTGCGCCTGTAAAAAGCACTCGTTCTGTAAGATATGCTTTGGAAGTTCCTCAGGGTTGGTTTGAAAAAACTGGAATAAAAACTGGCGATAAAATTATTTTAGATTAAGCCGCGTTAAATTTCAGCATCTAGCTTTGCTATTTGCGCTGTTGCAATTTTGTCATCCGGGTCGATTTCAAGGACAACTTCAAAATATTTTCTTGCTTCTTCATTCTGATTCATTTTTAAGCACAGACAGCCAAGGTTGCTTATAATTTTTGTGTTTTCTGAATCCATTGAAAGCGCGTCTACCAAAGTTTCTTTTGCTTCTTTTAGTTCGCCTGTTTCCATCTGGCAGATTGCAAGCTCATTTAATGTGTCTGCGTTTTCATCTCCGCCTTCACATTCTCTTGCTTTTAGAAACGCCTGTTTTGCATCTTCAAATCGTCCAAGACGCCTGAGTCCCCAGCCAAGCAAAAACCATGCGTTCCAGACAACAGGATTGTCCCTTATGAATTTTCTTATTTCTTCAAGTCCTTTTTCTTCCTGACCTTCTGAAATAAGTTTATATGCATCGCGGAACCTGTCGTTTTCCAAATTGCGGTTTGAAATTTTATTGATGATTTCCTGCGCGCGCTCTTTTTTGTAAATTCCGTTTTCGCCAAGTTCTTCGTCTTTTTCATCTGCGACAAGTCCGAGGTAGCTTTCAAAGCAGCCTTTCGCTTCGCCATAGTCGCGTTTTTTCAGGTAAAAAAAACCTGCGTTAAAATATGCGTCTGGAATTTCCTTGTCGCTGTCCATCGCCTGCTTGTAGTAGTCAAGCGCAGCTTCGTCATAAGCATCCGCGTCTTCGTTCAGGGAATTGCGCCGGTAGCTGTCCGCTTTTTGGTCAAAGAAAATCGCCATATTCAGGATTATCGCTTTGTCTTGCGGGTCGATTCCGTTTACAGCCAGCCAAATTTCTTCCGCTAAATCCCAGTCTTCGTTGCGGGCTTTTAATATTGCGGCTTCTGCCAGCTCTTTTTTTATTCCAGGGCGGACATCTGTAATCAGCTTGCGGTAATATTCTGAATTTTCATTTTTTTTGTCATAAGCAAGAACTGTTAAAATGCCAGAGAGAATCTGCTCTTCTGAAAGTTTTGCCGCATCTTGCTCAACTGGATCTTCTGGATTTTTTTTCTGAACAGGCAGCGGAATTTCAGGATTGATTTTCATTGCCTTTGGGGAAAGAACAGAGCCTTCAGGCAGCTTTATAAAATAGATAGAATCCAGTGAATTTGTAGAAACCATTTTTTTCCTTGCTAAAATTATGTTGCTGAATTTTCCGGCTGGACAGGAGATGCAGGCTTGATCTCGTCCGCAGGCTGGGCATCTTCAAGTTCTCCGGCTGTGAACTTATTGTCCAGCTCTTTGCGCTTTGTGTTTGCAATGTATTTGTTTATGTGGACCTTATATGCAAGGCTTATGGAATCTTCTGCAAATTTTATGCTTGCTGAAATAATGTCCTTTCTGCCTTCTATAAAGTCTGTTCTTACAATAATTCCGCGGATTGAAATTGTCTCGTGAGGATCTTCAAATTCAAGCTGAATAAGAGCTTCCTTGTTTATAAGGAATTTTGCAAGTCCAAGCAGAACAATTCTTGCGCCTCCAAATGACAAGTCCTGCAAAATGCAATGGCGCGGAACGTTCTGTATGTAAATTACAATTTCTTTTTTCTGAAGCCCGAGCTTGCGCATTGATTCCTGGGTTATAAGAATGCGCTCTTCTTTTCTTCTTGCCGCATTGAAATTAGCATCGAGAATGTTTCCAATCATCAGAATCAAGTCATCCGGCGGTCTTTGTGTGTACTGAATTGTAATAATGGAAAGATCCGTGCTGTTCATATACGGTTCAATCAGGTAGACTTTAGCCGTAACAAAAAAACTCATCAGTTGACCGTCTGGCTGGTAAAAGCAAAATCTTAAGCTGACTGGTGGTGCGGATTTATTTGAAAGTACTGCATAGGCTCCGCTTTTTGTCCCGAGTATTATTTTTGCCTGACTGAATGACGTTGAATTTATAATGCAAGGCCATTGAAGTCCGCTGCATTTTATATAAACCTGACGCGGATCCATTTTTAGAGTATGTATTATTTCCTTTGAAAAGGTGATTTCTGTGTTTTTATAATTTTCGTAATAGCGGTTGATAACCTGAGCTGTAACGATTGCCATAGTATATCAATAATAACTCATAATTCTTCTTTCAACAATAGAAAATATTAAAAAAATACTATGAAAGGTTTTTACTTATAAACAGGAGAAACGCATTATAAATGTATTCAGCAAAAAACTGGCTCCCAGACACGGTTTCCTGGTTCAAAATCGCGCAATAATGCGCTACACACTGATTGTTGCAAAGTAACTATAGAATTGCCAGCTCACGCGGCCGCAACAATCAGAGTCTTTTTGCCAAAAACTTATTTGTGGAGCTTATAAAAAATCTCTATTGAAATTAGTTTGAAAGTTTTATATAATTTATGAACTAATTTATATCCCTCACCGCGGCAAAAATTGGTGAGAAAATCACCATGGTGAATAGGAGTAAAAATTATGGCAACTAGAAGAAATCCTCGTTTTAAGGAATGCAGAAGACTTGGTGTAAATGTCTGCGGACACCCAAAGGCAATGAACAGAGCAAATGATCCGGCTTTTAAGAAGTCAAAGAAAACTTCTGAATACGGAAAACAGCTTTGCGAAAAACAGAAGGTAAAGGCTTACTACGGAATTCTTGAGCGCCAGCTTCGCCGTTATTACGACATCGCTTCAAGAAAAGAAGGAAAGACTGGTGAAAACCTTATTGTTGGTCTTGAAACTCGCCTTGATAATCTTGTTTACCGCATTGGTTTTGCAAATTCAATCCGCATGGCCCGTCAGGTTGTTTCTCATGGACACGTTCGTGTTGATGGCAAAAAAATCAGCATTCCGTCTTTCCAGGTAAAACCAGGTCAGGTTGTAGCACTTTGTGAAAAAGCCCAGAAAAATGAGCAGTTTAAGACAAGCTTCCTTAATGGAAACCGCCGTCCGCTTGCTTATATTGAAGTTTCAGAAGAAGCTTTCTCTGGAAAACTTATCATGATGCCAAAGCGTGAAGAAATTCCTGTAGAAATCAATGAACAGCTTGTTGTTGAATTCTACTCTAAATAATTAGGTTCCGCTTTAAAAAGAAAGCCCGCTTGTTTTCAGGCGGACTTTTTTTGTTTTAAATGTCATTATTTTTAATATTCGCATACGGAGCAGAAAAGTCCGTTTTTTATTACAATTGAATAAATGAGCATATAAAGGTAGGTTTCTTCAAGGGCTGTTCCTGTTTCCCTGATTGAAATGTCTGTTGCGGAAAGAAGCGCGAGGATTGAAGATGCGGTGCCTGCTGTCCAGATTTTGGCTGCCTTTGAATATTTTTCCTGATTCCGCTTGCCTGAAAACCCAGATGACTTTAACTCTGAGTCGGCTGGAGACTTCCCGTCTGAATGGAGCGAATGCCACAGCCGCAGCTGCCTAAAGCAATATGTAAGACCTGCAATTAATGCGATTCCGTTTGATTCTTTTGTTGCGCGTATTTTCTGAAGAATTTCCAGTGAGCTTTCAAAACGCTGCTGTGGATTTTTTGAAATGTCTGCCATTGAGTCAAAAAGTGTAAACGCATTTTCTTCTCTGTTGTGCGAAAGAATTTTTTCAACGTCATCGGAAGTAATTGTTGTGCCTTTTTCAAAGCAAAAGAAAAATCTTGAGCATTCAGACTTGAGGCTTTCCGTGTTGTTTTCGACCATTTCAAGAATTTGTTCAACTGCATCCGGTGAAATAGAAAATCCGTTTTTCCTGAAGAAGTTTTCAACCCACTGAGGCTTTCTGTTTTCAAACATTTCCCAGAAAATTTTCTTGTGGCTGGAAGGAACTGCGCTTTCAATTTTTTTGTCTATGGAATTTTCTTCGGAAATTAAAACAAGTGTGTTTGGAGAATTTTTAGAAGCCTTTATCCAGGAAACAAGAGATTCAATGTCGCTTTTTTGTTTTATCTGCTCGGCATTTCTAAGTGATATAAAAAGCGCCGGGGAAAAAAGGCTTGCATTTTGAAGCTGGGCTACAATGTCTTCAATTCTTACATCGGCGGCGTAATATTTGTACTGCTCAATCCCGTTGTTTTTCTTTGAGGCTGCATCCCGTAGATTTTCTATTGCTTCGTTTTTTTCACCGGCTTCTGGACCTGTAAAAAGATAGACTTCTGTTTCTGCCATTCTAGTATGTTCTTACAAGTCCAACCATTATTCCTGCAATCTGAACATCTCTTGTGTAAATCGGCTGGAAATCTGGATTTTCTGGCTGAAGACGGATTCTTTCCTCTTCACGGTAGAATCTTTTTAATGTGATTGCGTTGTTTACAACGGCAACAACAATCTGTCCTTCGGTGGCGATTTCTGCCTGTTCAATTATCGCAAGATCGCCGTCAAGAATTCCTGCGTTTGCCATGCTTGCGCCGCGGACGTGAAGGGCAAAATAGCTTTTTCCCGGACGCACAAAAGGCTCTGCGATGTTTACATAGCCGTCAAGATTTTCCTCGCAAAGAAGAGGCTTTCCTGCGGCTACAGTTCCAAGCAGAGGAATTTTTGCCAAGAACGGCTTTGTTTCTCTTACAAGCCCATCGTCTTTTAAGACACGGATTGAGCGTGAGCGTTTCTGGCACTGTGAAAGGTAGCCCTTTTTCTGGCAGGCGGCGATATGGTCTTGCACGGCTCTAAGTGAAATCCCGAAGTTTTCTCCAATTTCGCGTACAGTCGGAGGATAACCATTTTCTTCTGTAAAGCGCGCGATAAATTCCAAAACTTCCTTTTGCCGGTCTGTAAGATTTTTCATTGGCTACTCCTCTTCAAATTTCGCTTCAAAAAGTTTGAAGATAGCTTCGGCAGCTTCTTTCTCGTCCGAACCTTCAGCCTTCAGAGTTATATTTGTGTTATATCCAGCCGCCATTGTGATAACACCCATTATTGACTTGGCGTTTACGGTGGTCGAGTCTTTTTCGAGGATTATTTCTGATGAAAACTTGTTTGCTGTCTGGGCAATCAATGCTGCAGGTCTTGCGTGGATTCCTGCGCGGTTTCTAACTGTAAGAATTTTTTCTGTCACAGTGGCACTTCCTTTGTTTTTATTTTTTGGACTCAATAAGAGTCTTCTTTTCCATAGTAATCTCTCTGGGCGGCTCCAGTTTCTATCCAACGTAAAATATTCTGGTTGAATTCCTGCGCGGAATAATAGCCCATAGTCTTTAGTCTTTCATTCATTGCGGCGGCTTCAATTATAATTGGAAGATTTCGTCCCGGCTTTACAGGAATTTCTATAATCGGAATTTTTACGCCCAAAAGATCTATAAAAGCTCCCTTTGTTCCGATTCTGTCATAAACTTTTGTTTGGTTCCAGGCTTCAAGTTTTATGACCATCTGCACTTCTTTTTGCTCACGGATTGCGCCGACTCCATAAAGTTGCGCGATGTTTATAATTCCAAGCCCGCGGATTTCCATGTGGTGGCTTATAAGTTTGTTTGCTCCCTGCCCGATAATTGAGTTTCCGTTTACGCATCTTATTTCAACAATGTCGTCCGCAACAAGACGATGTCCGCGCTCAACAAGCTCAAGCGCAGTTTCACTTTTTCCAACGCCGCTTTCTCCGATAAGAAGAATTCCAACGCCGTAAACTTCTACAAAAACTCCGTGGAGCGTTTTTCTTGGAGCGAAAATATTTGAAAAAACTCTTAAAAGCCGCTGTGAAAAATCCGTTGAAATCAAGTCAGTCTGAAGAACCGCGCATCTTGAAGATTCCGCGACTGAAAGAAAAAATTCTGAAGGCTCAATGCTGTGGCTAAAAACTATGCAGGGCATTTCATAAGTAAAGAATTTTTTTATAAGATCGAAATTTCCTTCAGATTCAAGCTTTCCAAGATAAGCGGATTCTCCTCTTCCAAAAAGCTGGACGCGCTCATAAGCAAAAGATTCGTAAAATCCGGAAATTGCAAGTCCCGGGCGGTTTATGTCGGAAACAGTTATTTCCCTGTAAAGTCCGGATCTTCCCGCGATGCACTTCATGTTCAGCGAGTCCTGGCCTTTTAAATCCAAGTCAAGAAGGTCTAATACAGTTATCTTTTTTTCCGACATATATATAGTATACAACGATGAACAAACAAACTCAATATGGAATGGACAATGAAAAACGAAAAAACTGAAACTGAATGGTTTGAAAACGAAGATTTTTGGCTGAATTACGGTCCGATTATGTTTGACGGGCAGCAATGGGCGCAGGCGGCAGGAATTGCAAAAAGCGTGATGAATCTTGCAAGACTTTCTGAAGGAAATTCCGTGCTGGATGTGTGCTGCGGACCTGGAAGAATCAGCGTGGAACTTGCTCTTCTTGGGCTGAACGTTACCGGTGTTGACATAACTCAGCCGTTTTTGGATGCGGCATCTGAAACTGCGCAAGACGAAGGTGTCCAGATTGAATTTATAAACAAGGATATGAGAGTTTTTTCTTCACGCAAAAAGTTTGATGCCGCCGTGAACATTTACAATTCTTTTGGCTACTGCGACAGAATCAGCGACGACATAAAAATCTTAAAAAAAGTGAATGCAGCCCTTAAAAAAGGCGGAACTTTTGTGCTTGAATGCATAAGCCGTGAGACTGCCGTAAAATATTTTACAGAAGGCGAATGGTTCGAGCGCGCCGGAATGACAGTTCTTACGGAATTCAAAGTGCAGGGCGCATGGGAAGGCTTGGTTTCAAAATGGATTCTGATTGGCAAGGACGGAAAACGAATTGAGCACGAATTTGTCCAGCGCCTTTATTCCGCCGCAGAGCTGCGCGACATTCTTTGCAAAGAGTGCGGATTTTCTTCTGCGCAGGTTTTAGGAGGATTTTGCGGCGAGCCTTACGACCAAAACGCCAAAACAATGGTTATTGTGGCAAAAAAATAATTTTTCAGTTTTCGCAGTACATTTTTAAAGATGCCCTTATTGTATAGGTCTAAAAAAGGTTATAAAATACGGACTTATATTTTTACACGGAGGCTTTTTTTATGGAAGGCGATATTACAGCCCGGATGGGAAATCTTGTTATTCAAATCGGAGTTTTGCTTTTTGCTGTCCGCTTTTTTGGATTTCTTGCTAAGAAAGCTAGAATTTCATCAGTTCTTGGCGAGCTGATTGCCGGTGTTGTTATTGGGCCTTACGCTTTGGGAGCAATTCCGCTTCCTGGATTTCCGTCTGGAATTTTCAGTTTGAATTCTGTTTCGCTTGCTGTAACTCCTGAGCTTTACGGCTTTTCTACCGTGGCTTCTGTTATCTTGCTTTTTGCTTCCGGCCTTGAAACTGACCTTGCGCTTTTCTTGCGCTATTCACTTGCTGGCGGCGTAATTGGTCTTGGCGGAGTTGTTGCTTCGTTCCTTTTGGGCGATGTTGCTGGAATGATGGTTTTTGGCTGCGGAATAATGGATGTAAGATGCCTTTTCCTTGGAATTATGTCCACTGCTACTTCTGTAGGAATTACGGCGCGCATTTTGTCTGATAAAAAGAAGATGGATTCTCCGGAAGGCGTTACGATTCTTGCCTCTGCTGTTTTTGACGATGTTCTTGGAATTATTCTTCTTGCTGTAGTAATGGGAATTGTCGCGGCTTTGAGTTCCGAAGGCGGACAGTTTTCAATTGACGGTGTTAAGATTCTTTTGATTGCGGCGCGCGCTTTTGGAATATGGCTTGTGTTTACTGCTGCGGGTCTTGTGTTTTCAAAGAAAATTGCAAAGTTCCTAAAGATCTTTAAGCATTCTTATGATTTTTCGATTTGCGCTTTGGGAATTGCGTTGCTTCTTGGAGGCTTCTTTGAAAAGCAGGGACTTGCGATGATTATCGGCGCGTACATTACAGGACTTTCGCTTTCTGCAACAGACATTGCGGCGATTATTCAGGAAAGAATCCACGGACTTTACAAATTCTTTGTTCCGCTGTTTTTTGCTGTAATGGGAATGATGGTGAATATGCGCGAGCTTATGTCCAAGGAGGTTCTTGCATTCGGCGCGTTCTACACTTTGCTTGCGGTTATGGCGAAAGTTGTTGGCTGCGGATTTCCTGCCTTGGGATTCGGTTTTAACTTGAAGGGAGCTTTGAGAATTGGTTGCGGAATGATTCCTCGTGGAGAAGTTGCTCTTATTATTGCTGGAATCGGTCTTACAGCTGGAATCCTTGACGAGCAGATGTTCGGCGTTGTTATTCTTATGACGCTTGTTACAACTTTGTTTGCGCCTCCTCTTATTTCTGCATCTCTTTCTATAAACGGAAAGGGAACAAAAAAAGAAGCGCGCTCAACAGATAACGTTGCGTTTACCTGGGACTTTGGTTCTGATGAAATTGCAGACCTTGTAATTGACATTTTCCTTAAGGATCTTAGAAGCGAAGGTTTTTATGTTCAGATGATGAATATTTCCGATGGAATTTCTCAGGCAAGAAAAGATGGAATTTCTCTTTCAATTACAGAAACTGAATCTGTTGTAAAAATTGAAACAAGCGCGGAAGATTCAGGTTTTGTAAAAAACGCGATGTACGAAGTTTTAATTCGACTTGGAAATCTTGTTCAGGATTTAAAGGAAAACTATGTTCCTGAAAAAATAAATTTCTTTGATCAGAGCGAAGTGAGCCGCACAAGTTCCGACATCCTTAAGCTTTTTGCGCCGGACGCTGTTTCTGTGGATTTGAAGGGAACTACAAAAGAACAGATTCTTCAGGAAATGGTTATGCTTCTTGCAAATTCCGGGGCTGTGCGCAACTGGGAGACTGTTCTTGCTGATGTTCGTGAGCGTGAAAATATTATGAGCACTGGAATGCAGCACGGAGTCGCTTTCCCGCATGGAAAATCTGACGCTGTTACCCACACTTGCGTTGCCTTGGGAATTAGCCGCAATGGAGTGGACTTTGATTCTCTTGATGGAGAAAAGTGCAAGGTCTTTGTTATGATTGTTTCGCCGAAAAAAACTTCTTCGCCGCACATGCTTTTGCTTTCTTCTATGAGCTACATTCTGCGTGATGAAAAAAATGTTGAAGAGCTTTTGAAGTGTCCTGACGCAAAATCTCTTTTTGAAAAGATGAAGGAATTTGCCGCGCGGAAAAATAATTCTTAAAGGAAAAAAGTTTTTGCAGTTGATTCTGCATTTTTTGTTTTTCTTAAGCAATAAAGTGTTTGTTAGAAAAAATCAGACTGTCTAGTAAAGTAAAATTTATTAGGCAGTTTTTTTTGCGCAAATAAAAAGAGGACTTTATGGCAGAAGAAATCAATGATGAGTTTTATTCAGTTCCAGAATCGGAAGAAGAAAATACTTTGGATTCTGATGAAGTTCTGCAGGCGGCAAAAAAGACGTTTGGCATTTCATATTTTTTTCCGTGGCAGAGAATTGTAATTGCAAATATTTTGGATTCGGCAAATTCAGGAAATGACATTTTAAAAGATGATGTCTGCTCGAACGGGCGGCAGATTGTTTTGCTTCCGACAGGAGCTGGAAAATCGCTTTGCTTTCTTGCTCCGGCTTTGCTTTTAGATAAACCTACGCTTGTTATCTATCCTTTGCTCGCGCTTATTTCAGATCAAAAAAGAAGAATGGACGAAGGCGGTCTTGACTGCGTTGTGTTTCGTGGCGGACAGACTGATTTGGAGCGTGAAGAAAATTTTATGCGCATAAAGAACGGCGCAAAAGTGATAATTACAAATCCAGAGGCGTTGCAAAATAAAAATCTTTTGGAGCGGCTTTGTTCATTTGGAATTGTTCACATTGCAATTGACGAGGCTCATTGTGTAAGCGAGTGGGGCGATTCTTTTAGGCCTGCGTATTTAAATCTTGGAAAAGTTATAAAGAAAATTAATCCACCTGTTGTAACCGCTTTTACTGCGACTGCTTCGGAAAATGTTCTTTCAAGAGTTTCTGAAGTTCTTTTTGATGGAGAAGCAAAAATTGTAAGAAGTGAAAGCGACCGTCCGAACATTCACTATCAGGTTATAAAATGCTATGCGAAAAAGCGGACTGCCTTTTTACTTGCACTTACGGAACAAAAGCCGCTGATTATTTTTTGTGGAACTCGTGCAAAATCGGAAGACATGGCAAGAGAACTTTCTGCTTACTGCGGAAACGACAAAGTGAAATTTTATCATGCCGGAATGAGTCGTGAAGAAAAGCAAAAAGTTAAAAAATGGTTTTATCCAAAAGACGATGCAATTTTGTGCTGTACTTGCGCTTTTGGAATGGGAGTGGACAAGAAAAATATCCGCACTGTCATTCATTTGGAACCAAGTCCAAGCGCGGAATCTTATATTCAGGAAGCTGGTCGCGGCGGAAGAGATGGAGAAATTTCAAATGCGATATTGCTTTGGAGTTTTTATGACCATAAAAAATTTTCAGCAATAAAAGAAAACGACAGAAGAAAAGTTATGCAGAAATTTGCAGAAAGCAAAACTTGTCGACGTCAAATTTTATTGGACGCTTTAGGCGGGGAACAGGCTGCGTGCGATGGCTGTGATGTTTGCTCTGGAAAATCAGATAAAAAAATTGCGCCTGATGCAAAAATTGTCATGGAGCTTGTAAGAAAAAATCCAAACCGTTTTACTCAAGATGAATTGAATCAAGAAGCAATGATTGCCTTGAATAAAACAGCTGGGAAAAATTGTTCAGTGAATATTTATGAGCATTCAGATATGGATGAAATTATAAGCCAGCTTAAGATGCAAAGAATCATCCGTATAAGAAAGTTTCCGTTTAAAGGCCTTATTGCTCCTGCTCGCCAAAATTTAAAGTTGTGTTTTCGCCAGTTATTGCGAACCAAGCGGAAGGATTTTCAATCCAGTATTTTTTGAAAACATGGAGAATTTCCTGAGCTGTAGTTCGCTTGATTTGCTCTAGTTGCTTTAAGTCATAGTCAATGTCGTTGAACTGAATCAAGTTGTACCCCATTATTGAAACTAATCCTGCGCTGGTTTGCTGGCTTTGGTAAGTTTGATTTATATACGAATTTTTGTAGCCTTCCAAATTTTGTTCAATTGTTGAAAATTCATAGCTTCCGTCCGCATTTGTTTTTTCTACGATTTTGTCATTTGACATATAATTTCTTGCTTCCGTCATGGCTTTTTCAAAATTGATGAAATCAGAAACTTTAAATAAATGCTCAATTCCATAAGGTGCTTTTGAGCCAATGACGTAACTCTGCGGAGAATAGCAAATTCCGTAGTGTTCCCTTACAACATTAAAAAGAATATCTGTGTAAATGTTTCCTGCAAGCACGCATGGAATAAAATCTGGCTCAGTGTTTGCAGGCGAAGCGAAGACTTTTGTAATGTATGCAGTTCCTTCTGCTGACGGATGCCGAAGAGTGACCGGCGCATTTTTTTTGATGCTGATTGGCTGTATGATTTTTCTTTTTGTTTCTTCGTTTGAAAATTTTAATTTCCCAATTGTGCTGTTCAGTTTTTTAATTAAAAAGTCTGAATCGATTTTTCCAGAAACAACAACTGAAAAATTTCCATTTGCCAAAAGTTCCTTGTGATATTTTTTTAAATTTTCTATTGTAATATTTTTTATTGAATCAGGAGTTGCAAAAGTTTTTGCTTCGTAAGGATGGTCTTTGTAAAGTTCATTTGAAATTGTGAAAGCTAAGAAAGATTCCGGGTCGTTGAAAATTCCTTGTATTCTTTGGCGCAAAGCATTGATTGTGTTTTCATATTCATTTTGCGTGAATGCAGGATTTAAAAATCCGTCCAGAAAAACTGGAAGTATTTTTTCAAGATGCTTGTCCATTGTATTTAAGTAAAGCGCGCTTCCGGAAAGTTTTGAAAAATATCCTATACTGGAATTTGTGTCGTATGAAATTTCTATCCGCTTTTTGTACGAAAACTTTTTGGAAGAATCCGCCATAAAAGAGAATAATGTTGTTTCCATTCCTGATGTTTCTGGTGTAAGTTTTTCAACTCCGCCCGGACAAAGAATCGCAATAGAAATAATTTTATCGCTTGTGTTGTTTATGTAAACAGGAATTTCGTTTTTAAGTTTTTTAATTTCAATATTCCGTTTTGAAATTTTATTTTCAGTTTTGCTAGATTGATTTTCTTGCGGAATGTAAATATTTTTTTCTTCTGTAAATTTAAAATTTGAATTTTGAACTGGTTCTTTTAATTCAAACTGTTTTTCCTGCCACCATCTTTTTTCATCGGAACGGACTTCATAGAATCCTTCGCTTTCGAAATCTTTTTTTGTGCTGTTGTAAATTTCAGGATTTAAAAGAACGCTTACGAGAGGTTTTTTACCCGATATATATTTTTCTATAATTCTTTTTACATCGTCCTGCGTAACTTTTGAAAGGTTGTCATAGTAGTTGAAAAAATATTCTGCATTTGTATTTGTCCACCAGCTTCGGATGCTTGTTAAAAGTTCTGACGGAGTTTCTGTTGCTTGTGTCTGACTGTCTTTTAATTGCTCTATGATTTTTGACTTGTATGATTCTGTAAAGAATTTTTTTTCATTTGCAATTTTCGGAATAATTGAATTTTGAATTTCTAAAAGAATTTTTTCTGCTCGTTCTGGAAGCAAATTTTCCGGCTCTGTTACAATTGTTCCGAATTCAAAAAGTCCGTTTGCCCTTACTGTGGCATACTGCGCCCAAGAATTGTTGAAGTCTGGAATTTTAAATTCTGGATTTTTATAAAGTGACTGAATGTACTTTCCGTTTGGCTCTGACAAAAGATACATAAGATAATCCGCGGCGTAAGTGTCTTGCAAATCAAAATCTGCGTCTGGACCTCTAAACTGGATCATAATCTGCGCAAGTTCCCTTGTGATCTTGTCAAAAGGCATTACACAAAATTGTGTGCTTGCAAAAGGCTCTTTTCTTTGCTGAGCTGAAGGTTCTATTTTTGAATCGTTGTTGCTCCAAGTTCCGAATATTTTTTCTGCAAGCTTGAAAGTTTCTTCAGGTTGAATGTCTCCGCCAATAAAAAGAGCGGCGTTTTTTGGAATATAATATTTTCCTTTTATTTCTTTTAGCTGAGTTGAATTTGCATTTCTTACAGCGTCAAATGAACCGCCTGAATCAAGTTTGTATGGCGCATCAGGGAAAAGTTTTTTGTTTAAGTAGCTATAAAAGATTTTTGATGGATCTGATTTTCCGCCTTCAATTTCCGAAAGCACAACTTTTTTTTCATTTTCAAGTTCCTGTTCATTAAGAAGAGGAGAGCGAACCGCCGCATTCCAAAATGCAAGTCCTTCTTCAAGTTTGTTCGAAGGTACTGTGAAAAAATAATTTACATGGTTTATTCCTGTTGTTCCGTTCCAGCTTGCAACTCCAAGATTAGAAAGAGCCCTGTTCACTGATGCCGCATCTTTGTAAAGTTTGTTTCCCTTGAACATCATGTGCTCATATAAATGAAAAAGTCCTGCGGTCTGCGGAGTTTGTGTTATAGCTCCGGCGCGTATTGCAATCTCAATATAGACCAGTGGAACTGTGTGATTTTCTGCGGCAAAAACTGTAAGGCCGTTTTCCATTTTGTATTCATATAAATTTTCGACTGGAGTTTTTTCGGCGTGAATAAAATTCAGTGTAAATAAAAATACAAATAATGAAATAATCTTAATAATTTTTTTGTTTTGTTTCATAAGTTTATTTCACTGAATTTTTGCTAGATTTTCAAGAGCGTTTGATTTTGCACAGAATAATTTTTTATTATGAAATAAAAATGCCGTGGCGACATTTTTATTACCACGGCGTTTTTGTTTTAAACCACTTTGTATCCAGCCTTTTTTACTGCGTCTGCAATTTTTTTGTCATCGATTTCTTTTGAAAGTTTTAAGACAACTTTTCCTGTTTCATGGTCTGCTGTGGCTTCTTCAACTCCCTTTATTTTTTCAAGAGCTTCTTTTACGTGCGCCTCGCAATGTCCGCACATCATTCCTTCAACTTTTATAGTTTTTTCAATCGTTGACATAGTAACCTCCTCTTGTCTTTTTAAAGATTGAAATTTATTTTCTGATTTTGAAAATTTATACGGCTTAAAGAAATTCAGTCTGAGCGCATTTGTTACAACGCAGAAACTTGAAAGGCTCATTGCCGCCGCCGCAAACATTGGATTTAAACGCAGCCCGAATGCCTTGTAGTAAACTCCTGCCGCAAGCGGAATTCCTGCAATGTTATAGAAAAATGCCCAGAATAAATTTTCATGAATATTTTTCAATGTTGCCTTGCTAAGCCGGATTGCCGCCGGAACATCTAGCAATGAATTTTTCATAAGAATAACTTGCGCGGAATCGATTGCAATGTCGCTACCTGCTCCAAGTGCGATTCCGATGTCTGCGCTTGCAAGTGCCGGTGCGTCATTTATCCCGTCTCCAGCCATCGCAGTTTTTCCTTTTGATTTCAAAGTTGCAATTGTCTTTGCTTTTCCGTTTGGAAGAACACCTGCGATAATTTTTTCTATGCTGGCATTTTTTGCGATTGCCTGCGCCGTTTTTTCATTGTCGCCTGTAATCATAACCGGAGTTACAGACATTGCCTTTAGCTGCGAAACCGCCTGCGCGCTGTCATCTTTTATTTTGTCCGCAACGCAAATCATTCCAAGAATTTTATTTTCCTTTGCGAATACGAGCGGTGTTTTTCCTTCGGAAGAAAACAAAGCTGCTTTTTCTTTTATTGATGAAATATCTGCATTTTTTTCTATAAATGCTAAATTGCCTGCAAAAAATTTTTCTCCTTTGATTGTGCATGAAATTCCATTTCCAGGAAGCGAAACAAAATTTTGTGTTTCAATAAGTTCTTCATTGGTAAAAGTGGAATTGCTATAAAATTTTACAACAGCTTTTGCAAGCGGATGTGAACTTTTTGATTCAAGCGACGCTGCAATTTTCACCAAGTCTTTTTCTGAAATATCATCTGCCGCAACAATGTTAGTCACTTCCGGCTCGCCTTTTGTTATTGTTCCTGTTTTATCTAGCGCGACAATTTTTATTTTTCCGGTTTCCTCAAGAGATGTTGCGGTCTTAAAAAGAATTCCGTTCTTTGCTCCGACTCCGTTTCCGACCATTATGGCTACTGGAGTTGCGAGTCCCAATGCGCACGGACAGCTTATAACAAGGACAGAAATTGCTCTGGACAATGCAAAGTTGAATTCCGCGCCACAAATCATCCAGACAAAAAATGTTATTGCTGAAATTAAAAGCACGGATGGCACAAAAATTCCGGAAACTTTGTCTGCTGTTTTTGCAATCGGAGCTTTTGTTGCGGAAGCGTCGCTTACAAGTTTTATTATTTGTGAAAGCGCAGTTTCTTCTCCAACACGCAATGCCTTGCATTTTAAAAATCCATTTAAATTTATAGTTGCTGAATATACTTCGGTTTTTGCAGATTTATCGACTGGAATGCTTTCTCCTGTTAATGCTGATTCGTTTACAGAAGATTCTCCTTCAATTACAATTCCATCGACAGGAATATTTTCTCCGGGCTTTACAATAAAAACATCGTCTTTTTTTATTTCGCTTATTGGAATTACAATTTCTTTTCCTTCACGTATGACTGTTGCATTTTCAGGTTTTAGCTTTATGAGATTTTTTAAGGCGTTTGTAGTTTTTCCTTTTGAAATGGACTCAAGCATTTTTCCTACAGTGATGAGAGTTACAATCATTGCAGCTCCTTCAAAATAGAAATTGTCCATGCATTTCATTACGCGCAGCTCATCACCTTTTAGAACCGCATCAGTCATGCTAAAAAGAACCAGTGTGCTGTACGCAAATGAAACTCCGCTTCCAAGCGCAACGAGTGTGTCCATGTTTGGAGTTCCGTGGATTAGTCCTTTAGTTCCGCTTATAAAAAATTTTCTATTGATGAATAAAATTATAATTGTAAGCAAAAGCTGAACAAGCCCCATTGCAACATGGTTTCCGTTGATCCAAGCAGGCAGCGGAAAGTTCAGCATCATGTGGCCCATGCTGAAATACATGAGAATCAAAAGAAAAATTAATGAAGCTGCTAAGCGGCTTTTTAGATTTTTTAGTTCTGAGTTTTCTAGCAAAAGTTCTTGCTCTTCTGGTTTGCTTGTTTTTTCACTGCCTGAAACTTTTGCGCCATATCCTGCTTTTTCAACGGTCTGAATTATGCTTTGTGCGGAAGCAGTTCCTTTCACGGACATTGAATTTGTAAGAAGGCTTACAGCGCAAGATTCCACGCCTTTTACTTTTGCCACTGCTTTTTCAATTCTAGCAGAACAAGCGGCGCAGCTCATTCCTGAAATAAGAAATTTTTCCATTCGAACCTCCATTGCTTACAGACAAAAGCCAAGAATGAAATTTCCTTTTTATTATGGAATAGTTTTTATAAATTTATATCCTGCGTTTTCAACAGCAGATTTGATTTCTTCGTCTGAAATATTTCTGCTTGCCTCTAAGACCGCAGTTCCATTTTTGAAGTTTACTTTTTTTACAGAAAGCTCTTCGATTTTATTCAGTGAATTCCATAGTTTTTTTGCGCACTCTGAACATTTCATTCCTGCTGTAAAAACTATCTTTTTTTCAACAATAGGATTTGCAAGGTGTTTTTTTTCAACTAAAGTTCCGCTATCTCCTCCACAGCAAGAACCTTCGCCTTTGAAATGCTTTATTGAATTTCTTAAGGCAAACGCAAAGATTACAATTATAAATAAAACTAAAATTACGTTTATCATTTTTTTTCCTAAAGAGAAAAGTTATTTCATAAGTTTTTGAAGTGTGCGGACAAGCTCGTCAACAATTTCTTCGTCGCCGTTTTTAATTCCTTCCGCAACGCAGCCTTTTATGTGGCTTGCAAGAAGCTCTTTTGTGAACGAATTAAATGCGGCTTGGCATGCAGAAACTTGAATAAGAATGTCCGTGCAATACGCATCGTTTTGAAGCATTTTTTTTACTCCATTGACCTGACCTTCGATTCTACTGAGCCTGTTTACAAGTTTTCTTAATTCTTCTTCTGGGCGTTTTGTTGTTTTGTTTGCGCAGCATGATTTTTTTTCTTCCATTTCCATAGTTTTCTCCATGTAATAAGTTTTTTATTATACTATACCACGCTACTGTATATGTCAATATCTTAGAAAGTCTTGCGAATTATTTTTTAGCGTGAAAATGAATTTTTTTCGACAATTTAAAATAAAAAAATCCCTGCGAAAGTAAAATAAAATTCATTCCGCAGGGACGCATTTTGATGAAAGATTTTTAGTTGTAAATTGGTCTTACTTTTGTAACGTCTTTTATAGCTGCAAGATTTTCCAAAGTTTGCTCTGTAACTTTTCCTGCCACATCAATAATGTTGTATGCAACTTCGCAGCGGTTCTGGTTTACCATTCCTTCGATATTGAGATTTGCTTCTCCAAGAATTGTCGTGAACTGCGCAACAAGTCCAGGCTCATTTTTGTGACTTATGCAAAGCCTTGTTCCGCCGCAAGGAATAGGATTGTCAGTTGTTGTCTTCGGGAAGTTTACGCTGTTCTTGATGATTCCGCGCTCAAGAAAATCACGAAGTTCTTTTACAGCCATTACAGCGCAGTTGTCTTCTGCTTCTGGAGTTGAAGCTCCCAAATGCGGAAGGCAGATTACTTTGTCGCAGGCAATAAGTTCTTCAGCCGCAAAGTCTGTAACCATGCATGAAATTTTTCCGGCTCTGATTGCCGCAAGAACATCTTCATTGTTTACAAGTCCGCCGCGCGCAATGTTTATGAGCTTTACGCCGTTTTTCATGTTCTTGATTGTATTTGCGTTGACGAAGCCTTTTGTGTCTGGAGTTTCTGGAACATGGAAAGTAAGGTAGTCTGCTTTTGCAAGAAGAGTATCCAATGTTTCAGCGTGCTTAACCTGATGATTTAAACTCCAGGCGGCATCTACGGAAAGGAACGGATCGTAGCCGATTACATTCATTCCAAGTTCTACGGCTGTGTTTGCGACTTGCGCTCCAATTGCTCCAAGTCCGATTACGCCTAAAGTTTTTCCTTTTACTTCCTGTCCGATGAAATTTTTCTTTCCTTTTTCAGCAAGTGTTGCGATTTCTGCTCCTTTTCCAGCGAGGGAATTTACCCACTGATTTGCGGCGATTACAGGACGGCTTGCCATAAGAAGTCCGAGGATTACAAGTTCCTTTACAGCGTTTGCGTTTGCTCCCGGTGTGTTGAAAACTACAACGCCTTTTTGCGCAAGGTCTTTTACCGGAATGTTGTTTACGCCTGCTCCAGCGCGGGCAACAGCTTTTATGTTCGGGTCAATTTCCATTGAAAGCATATCGTGGCTGCGAACAAGAATTGCGTCCGGCTTTACGATTTCGCTTGCAATTTCATATTCATCGCGTGGAAAGTTATCAAGTCCAACTGCGCTGATTCTGTCTAGTGTCTGAATCTTAAACATTTTTTTCTCCGTTCTTATTTGTTTTCTTCTGCGAATTTTTTCATGAACTCAACAAGAGCTTTAACTCCGGCCAGTGGCATCGCATTGTAAATTGAAGCTCTCATTCCGCCTACAAGCCTGTGTCCTTTAAGATTTACAAGCCCTGCGGCTTCTGCTTCTTTTACAAACTTTGCATTTATTTCTTTTTCCTTTGCAATGTCGGCTTCGTCTTTTGAGCCTGTTGAATATTTTGTGAGGAACGGAACATTCATGAGAGAGCGGCTTCCTTTTTCTGCTGTGGCGTGATAGAAATCGCTTGAGTCAAGATAGTCGTAAAGATAGTTTGCTTTTTCAACATTAAGCTTGTGAATTCCTGCAGCTCCTCCATTTTTTTCAATCCAGTCAAGAACTTTTCCGAGAACGTAAATTGTGTAGCAAGGCGGAGTGTTGTACATGCTTCCGTTGTCTGCGTGAGTTTTGTAGCAAAGCATTGTCGGTGTTCCTTCGCGCGGAGTTTCTGTAATCAAATCTTCACGGATTATAACAAGCGTAACTCCAGCCGGAGCAAGGTTTTTCTGCGCGCCTGCAAAAAGAAGTCCGAACTTTGAAACATCAAGCTCTTCGCTCAAAACACAGGATGAAATGTCTGCAACAAGCGGAATTTTTCCTGTGTCCGGAATATACTCGTAGTGGGTTCCCATTATTGTGTTATTGAAGCATATATACGCATAGTCGTAGTCGCCTTCAATTTTTTCAACATGCGGAATGTAAGAATAATTTTTGTCTTCACTTGAAGCGATTATGTCAACTTTTATTCCAAGATGTTTTGCTTCTGCCGCCGCCTTTTTTGCCCAGACTCCAGTCTGAATGTAAGCTGCTTTTCCTGTGTGGATTCCAAGGTTTTCTGCGACCATTGCAAACTGTGTTGAACCGCCTCCCTGCAAAAAAAGGATTTTGTAGTTTTCGGGAACTTTCATGAGCTTGCGGATTTGGGATTCCGCATGGTCAATTATCGCCTGATATGTGCTTGAGCGGTGGCTCATTTCCATTACTGACTGACCGCTTCCGTTGTAGTCAAGCATTTCCGCCGCGCATTCTTTTAAAACTTCTTCCGGCAAGCAAGATGGACCTGCGCTAAAATTGTATACTCTTGACATTCTGTACCCCTTTTAATTTAATTTGTGAGAAAAATCACAATAATTTTGCTGTAATTTACTTAATTTTATAAGAAAAAAGAAGGCGTTTCCATTGAAATTTAGCCAAGGCTTACAAAAATTGCCAGAATTTGCTGATTTTACGCTGAAAATCGCCTTTGTGTGAGAAAAATCACAATATTTTGGTGTTTTTGCTTTGTAAACGGTTTGTCATTGCCAGGCTTGACACGGCAATCTGTTGTAATTTTCAAAGTGTTAGTTATTTGCGGATTTTGCTCAGCCGTTCGTTGCGTTTCTTTTCGATATATTCCTTGAGCGTCTGCTTTATGTGGTCAAGCGGAAGTTTATATTCGCGGCTGGACATTGTAGGAAATTTCCTGAAAAGGCTTTCTTCGTTGCGCTGCCTGCGTGAGAATTTTTCAAGACGTTCTTTCATTTTTTCGCTTGCCTGGATTGAGCCGGATTCGATTCTTGCTTTTACAGACTGAATCATTGTGTGCAAGTTCGTGTCTGCAAACCAAGATTCGCTTCCGTATTTTTCCTTGAGCTGCTCGCCGAACATCTTGAGTTTTTCCATTGTCTCGCTGAATCTTACAAGCCGCTTTATCGTGAAAATCACATCGATTCCGAGAATTGTACTGAACGCATAGTAAATTGCAGGAATGAACGGCTGAATTTTGGGAGCGAAAATCAGGTTTACGGCTATTGGATGCAGAAAATGCTCAAGCGCAACTCCGCCAAGTCCGAAAGCGCATGAATTTAAAAGACAGATTCTTCCATTTAAATTGAATTTATGTGCTGAATAGTCCCACCATTTTGTGTGGAAAATAGTTTCCAAAAGCCAGCTTGAAAAATACTCCAGAATAGAAGCTAAAATTGCGGATGCCACAAAAAGCCTGAACCAAGTTTCACGCCAAGGATAAATTCCAAAAAGAATTATAAGCGCGCCGAATCCGTAAATAGGGCAAACCGGACCGTGCAGCATTCCGCGTTTTTCGATTTTTCTGTAAAGTGAAGAAACCCAGATTTCCTCGCAAATCCATCCGACAAAAGAATAAAAAATAAAAAGCAAAAAAAGATGCTGGCTGTCAATCAAAGGCATATTTATCTGATTCATTTTTTCCTCAGAGAATCTTTAAAAAATTTTATGCACACAAAAGTCTGCTGAACTGCTCTACAAGCCTGTTGATTTCGTCAATTCCCTTGTCGTCAGACTGAAGTGTAAAAAGTTCTCCTTCGCCGCTCTTGGGATTTTGCACTACAACTTGCTTGCGTTCCAAAAGCCTTCGATTTAAAAAGTCGTTTATTCCGGCGCAGAACCATTTTGAAATTCCCGGAATTTGCTCTTTTGTGATTTTTATTTTTTCCAAATTCAAAAGGCACTCAAGCACGATTTCGGTCTGGGATTCGAGCTTTTCATTTTCTTTCTTTATAATCTGCGCGGTTTTTATGTCGAAATATTTCTGGCTTTCCACAAAAGTGTAAATTTGAAACAGCGGAGCTTTTTCGTGCATTTTTACGTAGCGGCTCACGATTCCTTTTAGGACTGTTTCAACAGGATATTTTTTTGCCACACTTTCAATTTCGGCTGGAATAAATGAAATGCTTTTTAAATATTCGGCGCAGGAAGAAGTTGCCCGCTCGATTATGTCGCTGCGGCTTTCAAAGTGATTGTAAAGCGATGCCTTTTTTATTCCAAGCGATTCGGCTATGTCAGAAAGACTTGTTCCGCCCGCGGACTTATAAAACGCTGTGTCCAAAAGAGATTTTATAATGCTTTCCTTTGTGATTTTTTCCGACATATAAACCTCGCTTAATTACTAACGCTCGTTAGTCTAAATCAACTTGCGATTTTTGTAAAGAGGAAGAAGTGATGAATTTTTTATTTTATGGCAAGTATATTTTACGAAGCTAAAAGATAATAGCATTTTTTTATTTATTTTGGCACAAGTTTTAATTTCCTCTGAAAATAAACATCGTAGTGTTTAATAGTACAACGGTTGTTTTCTAAGCATAACATTGATGTGCATGGATGCGGAAAATCTTTCACCTTTCCCCATTCATTTTTTCAATTTCCTCAACCGGTTTGGCGGTGAGTTCGCACCAGGCGGGACGGAAGCCGCTTTTTATTGCGTTGCGGGCGGAAACGATGTTTGACCAGGCGCAGCAGTAAAAAGGAATTTTTCCGCGCCGCAGAGTTTCTTTTGCAAGTTCCATTGTGAGGGCGGAGGCGATTCCCTTTCGCCGGAAGCCGGGAAGAACGTCAACGCCAATCTGCCACATCGTGTCGCAATCCGCGGAACAGCCGGCAAGCCCCACGAGTTTTTTCGAGTCCGAATCGAAGGCGGCTACCGCAAGCACGTCAAGATTTTTTCTGTCCGCACAGAGAGCGTTGCTCCATTCGTCAACGTAAAGGTTCTGAAAATCGCTCGTCTCAAGGATTTTCGTGGTGAACTCGTTTTCGTTCTTGCCGGTTTCATTTTCCGAAAAAAGCTTATTCACGTCGGGCAGCCAGTATTCCGCCATGAAGCAGATGTCGAATCCGAGCGGACGCAGTTTTTGGGAAAGCACGTGCATATTCGGCGTTTCAAAGCAGTGATACCATACGAAAGAGGAGATGTATTCCTCAACGGTTGCGCAGAGTTCGGGCGAGCATGAGGCGACGATGTTGTTTCCGTAGCTTACAAGATTTGCGGCGAACGGAAGCTTGAGGTAACGGCGTGCGTCCGCATTTTCCTTTGAGATTACGATTTTGTTTTTGCTCATAAGAAAATCTTCCGCGCAGCAGTTCAGGTCAATTGCCGACTGTCTCATTGCGGTTTTTAGAATCTGTTCGTCCGTGATTTTTGGCGGCATATAAACCTCTCTGTAACTGCCGATTTCTTTCAGTTTAAACCAGTTTGACCATATTTTCAAATATTGGAATGTTCTGCCCGTGTATGCACCATTTTTTCAGTCCTTCTGTATCGAACAAAATCATATTTTTATCAATTTAGTACGTTTGAACCGTATAAGTTGCATTTTTTATCGGTTTGGTCTATTATAACAGTATGATAATAAGAGAAAACTGGCTGAAAAAAATCCGGCCTTTTTATGAAAACGAACTTGTCAAAGTGCTGATTGGAATCCGCCGTTGCGGAAAATCTGTTATTTTAAGGCAGATTGCAGATGAAATTAAAGCGGACGACTCGCATAAAATCTTCATCAATTTTGAGGACCTGAACTTTGCTTCATTAAAAGACGAAATTTCGCTTTTTGAATATGTGAAGAACCTGATGACTGATGAGAAGAAATATTATCTTTTTTTTGATGAAATTCAGAATGTCGCGAACTTTGAAAAGGCAGTCAATTCTTTCAGGCTTTTGAATACGAGCATTTTCATCACAGGCTCAAATGCAAATCTTATGTCTGGCGAGCTGGCGACGCTGCTTTCCGGACGCTATGTTTCATTTAAAATTCTGCCGTTCACTTTTGCGGAAAGCCTTGAAATTCAGGGAATAGAAAAAGCGGATGAGAATGCTCTTATGGATTACATCCGTTGGGGCGGTATGCCGCAGCGTTTTTCCTTGCACAGCGACGATGAGCTCAAAGTTTTTCTTTCTGATTTGTATGATTCTATTGTATTGAAGGATATTATTTCCCGCTATAAAATTCAAAATGTGGCATTACTGAGCAAGATTATTGATTATCTTTCTATTAATATGTCGCAGATTTTTTCCGGAAAGTCGATTGCAAATTTTCTGAAATCTGAGAACCGGGAATGCTCAAAGGAATCTCTTTACAATTATCTTTTGTTTATTTGCAGCTCTTGCATTGCGGACAAAGTTTCAAGATATGATATTCAGGGAAAAAAAGTTCTTTCAACATTTGACAAATATTATCTGGCGGACGTGAGCCTTGCAAGAATTCATTCCGTAAAAATCGACATCGGCGCAAGTCTTGAAAATATAGTTTACAATGAACTTAAATGCCGCGGATATGAAGTCTACATAGGCGCTCTGAAAAATGCCGAGGTTGATTTTGTCGCGCAAAAAGGAAATGAAAAGCTTTACTTTCAGGTATGCTATCTTCTTGCCGATGAGGCGACTGTTGAGCGTGAATTCGGCGCATATAAAAACGTAAAAGACAACTTCCCGAAGTATGTCCTTTCAGTTGATAAATTTGATTTTTCGCAGGACGGAATTATCCATAAGAATATAATTGACTGGCTGCTTGAGCCTCACAGTTAGGATTGTTTTCTTCTATAAATCCTTCACCATCGTCTCGCTGTTTTTGTGCCAGCCCATTGCCTCGTAGAGTTTTCGGCCGTCATCGGTTGCGTCCAGGCTGATTTCTGTAACGCCGCGTTCTTTTGCCTCGTCAACAAGAAGCTCAATCATTCTGCGGGCGATTCCCTTGCGGCGGAATTCCTTTTCAACATGCACGTTCATCAGATGCGCGCGTTTTCCGCCTGGGTGAGAAAATGTCGGCATCAAGTTTGTGTAGCAGAGTGTCGCATTTCCGACAATTTTCGGCGGCTCGGCAGAATCATCAGTTGCGATTACGGTAGTTCCGTCTCCGCGCAGAAAATATTCCCTTGTGCTTTCCATGAACTCGGCGGAAAATTCGTAATTCTCACCGATGCTACAGACTTCACGCATCGTCCTGCATCTGGATTTTATCAGTGTGTCGATGTCCGCATCCGTTGCCTTTCTGATTTGAACCATGTTTTTGTTTCCTTATTAAAAAATGTCATTGCCGGATGTTGTCCGCGGCGTTTTTGAATAATATAGTTTATGAAATGTGGAATGTATTTACAAGAACTATTCCAGCAACTCCGTCAGGATAGATTTTGCTTTTTCCGCAATCTGCAATGAAGCGTTTTCTATAAATGAGTTTTTGTCAAATGCTGAATTTTCTTCGGCCGGTTCCAGGAAGTAATGTGGCTCAATCTTTAGAATAGAAGAAATCTGCTCAATCATCGAGAGCGGAGGCACGCTTTTTCCGCTTTCAATCATATTTATGTAGTTTATGTTTTTATCAAGAAGCGAAGAAAGTTTTTCCTGCGACAATTTTGCCCGCTGCCTGTAAAATCTGAGGTTTTCCCGGAAGATTTCTTCAAGAGATTTTTGCATACAATATATTATGAAGGATTTTTCAGCTTGTTTTCATATTACAAAATGTTGGATTTGTTGACAGTGTAATCAATATAATATATTGTATTTGATAAAAGATACCAATATTTTATGTTGGTGCAAATCCTAGGAGGTTTTTATGAAAAAATCAGAAATGAATTTTAAGGATTCTAAAAGTCTTGCCAGTGTAAGAAAGGTAATTAACGAAGCAAACGAAGCTTTGAACAATAAATCAAGGACAATAGCAACTTCTGCAATCCCGGAAACACTTGCAGGAGCGTTGGGAGCTGGAGTTGGAGGTGTCGCAAGTTTTTCCGATTACTGTGTCGATTTCCCAGTGTCCGAATGTTTTCCGTGTCTCGACTTCCGCAGGTCTGCTTTCAATGCTTGCTCCGAGTCTCATCTTTCCTGTCCTGTTTCTGCACGGTAGCATAAGCGGCGGCTTCTGTATATTTGCTTTGAGCCTCTTCTGATTTCGTTCTTGACGGTGTTGTATGCGCAGCCTATTTCCTTTGCGATTGAGTAGACCGTGTGTCCGTCCTTGAGTCTGAGCTGGATAAGAGTGCGTTCGCAGATTGTCAGGTGCTTGTTTCTGACGTGTTCAAGTGTGTATTTCATTTGGCAGATTCCTTGACGGACTGGATATTCAGCCGCCAAAAGAATTTGCAGGTTTCTGTCTATTCTCCGGATTTTTATTTTAAACTTGACGATATGACTATTTATGACTATGATATGACTATATGATGGTCGGAAAAATCTGATACGGGAGGCGCGATGACTGCTCCGCTTTATGATGTGAAGGCAAGGCTAAGCGAATACATAACGTACGCTGAAAATGGAGAAATCGTTGAGATAACAAAGCACGGAACGGTTTCGGCGGTGATAATCAGCAAAAAAGATTTTGATGAGAACTACAAAAAGTCTGTAAAAAAGAATCCTGTGGAGGAGCTGCGCAAATGGCGGGTGGGATTAAGCAAGGAAGAGCTTTTGGTGTTGGCGGAGGCCGGTGAAGAATATAATAGAATTCTTGAAGAAAATAGAAATGCGGAACGCCTTGATTTTGGGAGGGAAAATTCATGGGGCTAGTCTATTTGCTTGATACAAATATTGTTTCTGAATTTGCAAAACCGTTTGGAAATGAAAAAGTTTTGTCAAAAATTGAAATGCAGGCTAGTTTTTCTGCGATATGTGCTCCGGTTTGGTTTGAATTGCTGAAAGGTGTGGATATGTTGCCGCATGGAAAAAGAAAAGATTTGGTTTTTGATGCGATTGAAAATTTTGTGCACTCGAATTTCAGTGTTCTTTCTTATGATGAATCTGCCGCGTCCTTGAATTCTCATATTGCGGCAAAGATGATTGCTGCTGGAACTCCAACTCCTGTTATTGATACTCAAATTGCCTCTATTGCAATGTCGAACAACTTGATTCTTGTGACTCGGAATATAAAAGACTATGAGCCGATTAGGGAGCGTTTTTCGCTTTGTGTTGAAAATTGGTTTGAATAAAAAATAAAAGCGTAAGTGAATTTACAAGTTGTGAAGATTTTGTGTGATAAGAAAGATTAAGGTTGTTCAGAACCCCAAACTGTTTCAAGTGAAAGTTGAGTACAACCATCTGGAGCAAATTGCAGGTTTATGCGATGAAGCGGCAGTTTTTTTTTGTGACGAAAAAACTTTCTTCTATAACATTATATATACTTTTTTACCAATGCGATAATCTCGTTTTTTGTAGCCTCTTTTTCCTCTTTGGGCGGAGAGAACAAAATTTCCGGGTGGATTTTTAGCGCGTTACAAAGCTTTATTATTTCTACAAAGCAATTTCAGCTGCTCAGGTAGGAAATGCATAGGTTTTTCAGATATTTATATTTGAATACTTACTCTTTTAACATAACTTAACCTCTTAAATGTCATAATTTCTGACAAATTGTAAGAAGTTCTGACATCTTAAAGGGGTTATGTTAATAAAATTGACAGCTAGTGTTTTAGGTGCTACTTTAGAATTAAAGATATACGGAGAATAGTATGGATTATAAGATTATTGGGAAGAATATTGAGAAATTGAGAAATTCAAAAAATATGAGACAGGAGGAATTTGCTAATATCATGGGAATTTCAAGACCAACTGTTTCAAATTGGGAACAAGGAAAGAATCCTCCAACTACAGAACAGTTAATAAAACTCGCTGAAGAATTTCATATAAGTATCGATGAACTTCTTGGATTAAAAAGTTCTAAAAGAATAATGGTAGTTGTCGATTCTTCAATTCTCTGCCGACGCCCAAGAATTCTGGATGAAATGAAAACTAAGGAAATAAATTACATCTGTATTACTGATACAGTTCTCTCTGAAATGAATTATCAGAAAGACAAGGGCAGAAGACAGCAGCAGGCCTGGCTTGCAATGAAATCTTTTAATGATCATAGAAAGGAAGATGAAAACAGATTCTTGATCCTATCAGAAAATGACAACGAGAAATTAAATGATAATAAAATTATTAATGCTGCATTAACTAAGGCTAAAGAAGATCATTCTTTAATGGTTTATTTAATTGCAGAAGATATATATTTCCCATTAAAAGCAAAATCAACCCCGAATTTTAAGGTATTAACATTAAGTGATTATGAGAAAGAGTTTTCTCTTTCTGATGAAGCTTTCGATAGAGAGGCTACTATAAACTTCTATTCAGCTGTTAATTCCAGGGATGTTGAAAAAGCAAAGGTAATAAAAAAAAAGAATCCTGATATTAATCATACAGATCCAAAAACTGGCTGGACTCCTTGTATTCAGGCAATAAGAAATAAAGATGAAAAAATGTTGCAGTATCTTTTATCTTTGCCAGAAATTGATATGAATAAATGTGATGAAACTAAATATAGACTACCTCCAATAAGTCATGCTGTGCAGATTAATAATTTAGATTTTATAAAAATCTTGATCAAAAATGGTGCAGATATCGATAAAGGTTCCCAAGGCGAAAATTATGGGAATACCGCTCTAATGATTGCTGCATGGCATGGAATCCTTGAAATTGCAAAATACCTTGTTGAACAAGGCGCTTGTTGTAATCAACAAGATTTTAATGGATATACACCATTAATAAAGGCCTGTTTAAGAAAAAACATTGAAGTTGCTTTGTATTTATTTGATAAGACGGATAGAAATATTCATTGTCGTTATGAATATAAAACTGCAAAAGAATTCGCAATACAAATCGATGAGAGAAATGCCAAGGATGATGAATCCAGAAGAAAAATAATTGAGCTTAAATGCAAATTTTTAATGGATTCAAATGGCACAACATATCAGAAAAAAATTGGGAGAACAAATGATAGATAGAGCCTGTATTTCAATCACAAGTAAGTGCCAGTTACGATGTACTTACTGTCACTTTGATAAACATATATCAAAAACCTCTTGTGGTGATATCACGGCAGAAAATCTTGAAGTTATTCTTAAGAATATTCTGTTGTATGCAAGAAACAATGAATTAAAAGTATTCAAAGTAGGTCTTGTAGGAGCAGGAGAACCTTTGCTGCGATTTGATTTAATTCAAAGCGCAATAGGATTTTCAATGGAAAATGATTCGGAACATATTCTGCAATTCTATACAATAAGTAATGGAGTTGGGGTAAATGAAGAGATATTACTCTGGTTCTATGAACATAAAGATACAATTAAATTATCATTCTCTCTGGATGGAAACGAATCTATTCAGGATTCATGCAGAAAATTTCCTAATGGAAAAGGTACATATTTCTTTGTAATGAAGAATATTAATTCATACAAAAAAATATTTGGAGTAGCTCCGTCTGTAAACACTACAGTACATAAAAAGAGTATTGAAAATGAAGAAGAATTACTTACTTATTTTGAGCAGACTTTCTCTGAAGTTTGTTTTTCAAGGTTGGTAGATGAGGCTTCTCCAGATCTATACATAAGTAAGTCTGATTTTAATTCTTTTATCGAAAGGGCAGGAAAAACAACACTTTCATTGCGCCAGCTTCGAAAACCTCCAAAATATGACTGCACAATGTATGGTCAATTATGTGGTGTAGGCAGAACTAATATCTTTTATGCAAACGGTAAGGTTTACCCATGTGGACGCTTTATCGGAATGAAAGAATATGAATTAGGAAATGAAACTGATTCTCTGGAAACAATATATAAATCAATGCTGCGTTTCACTCCTGTAAAGGATGGAAAATGCTATTTTGATGAAATTCAAGGAGGAAAGTAATGAAATTAGTTTTGTATGGTATTTCATGCTCTGGCAAGGATACTTTTATAAATACGTTCCTGACAGAACATTCATGTTTTAAACATATTCATGGATCTAAACGATTATCAGAAATTTCTAATGAGAAATATGGGGCTGATTTTCAGAAACTTCCAGCCGAAACACAGAATAACATTCGAAAAGCTTTTGTCTCTGAACTTACCAATATGAATAATATTATTGTTGATGGTCATTATTGTTTTCCAAGCGATAATGAGTTTGAGACAGTTTTCTCTGATGAAGACAAAAATCTATATGATGTATTCCTGTATTTGAGAGTAAAACCAGAAGATGCTCATACTCGAATTTCAGTTTCTGACAAAAATAAGAAATTTAAGAATTTGTGTATAGAAGAAATATCACAATGGCAGGACAAGGAAATTTCCGAATTAAGAGATATATGTTTCGCAGACCATAAGGAATTCATAGTTCTTGATGAAGATTTCAACCTAAATTTGCAATTCCTTAATCTGTATATATCCTCTTATCCGAAAATGACTGCAATCGAAACTGCTAGGCACATTGTATTTCAAATAAAAGAGCAGGCTAGTAATTCAAAGAAAATAGCCCTGTTTGATTGTGACAGAACCATTACAAAAGAAGATACAACAATTCCATTCTTCGAATTGAATAACGGACATAATAAACTCTTAAAAGAAATTTTCAGAGGCGATGTTTATACCCAATATCAGTTCTGGAGACAACAGGAATTATACAAAGACTTTTCTGTTTATCCTGAAATAAAACAGTTTACATATAATAATTGTGTTCTGGATAAATTAGAATTATTAAAAAATGATGGGTATTCCATTTTTGGGCTTACTGCTGGAATTTACAATATCTGGAAACAGATAAATGGCGAAGAAGATTTTTTTACAAATGTTATAGGTAATAATCTTCAGGCAGATTCTGTAGGTATAATAACAGATTTTGTAAAAGGGTATATGGTAGAACTATTGCAAAACGATGGTTACGAAGTTTTTTCAACCGGGGACAGCATGTGTGATATATACATGCTGGAAAAGGCTGGTGGATTAATCTGGGCTCCAGAAAAAGTACGACCAATAGTACAGAAATATATAGATACTCATTCAGAGACCAAAATTATGCAATACAAAAACAATCCATATAAATACAAAGGAATAACGGAGGTAGCGTAATGCTTTATACACTTAATGAACAGGTTGATAATCTTCTTATAAAAGAAGGAATAAATATTTGCAAAAGTGACTCAGGTGTCACTGGCACTGAATTGAGAAAAATTCATGAGTTTTTTGGCGAAACAATTGCAGATACCTATAAGCAGCATTTTTCCAGTGAATCAGTAGTTATAACCTTACTTAGAGCGGGTCTTCCAATGGCATACGGCTTTGCCAATAAACTTGATTGTACATTCTTATTATATGATGATAAAAATGACTTAAATTTCTTTGAGAAGAACAAAGAACTGCTTCAGAATAAGGATGTCATTTTCATAGATGCTGTAATTAATTCTGGAAATGGTCTATTGAATGCTATCGAATTATCAAACATTCCTAAAAACAGAATAAAAATTGTAACAAATGTTCTATGTGATAAAGCTATTGAGACATTCAAAGATTATGAACTGTTTACAGTAAGAGTTTCTCAAAATTCATTTAAGGGACAGAAAGTTGCAAAACAGTCAAATGGAGTAGGGCCCGATACTGGCGATAGACTGTTTAGAACAATGGAAAGTGTTGAAAAGAAATACTGTAACATTAAAAACAATAAATGTATTGGAACGGGACAATAATAAGTTATCAGTAAAAGATGCCTTGTTGTCCATAAAAGAATTGTCAGTAAATTCCGTGTCTCCATATTTTAAGGTTGTGAAAGTTATATTATTTGTTTTGTATTTGATATTGGCCCTTCTTTCGGTTTTATTGACTTTTTATCTTTCAAAAGATAAAGAGTTAAAAAATGACGGAATTGTTTTTGGTGAAGTCATAGGAATGAAAACCGAATAACTGTTTACCGCACAAAAATTCCATTGTAAAATCCCAAAATACCAAGTAAAATTCCGCTATGAACAAATTTGTTTTTGCCTTGTCCGCGCTCTGCGTTTTGTTTTTCTCGTGCGATTTTTCAGGCGATAATTCCAATGACTATGCTTATTACAAAGTTCTTCCGCGCACGGAAGAGTCGCAGTTTTCTGTTTCAGGTTCATCCTTAAAAATCGACATGATAAGCGTTTTGAATACAGATGAGATTGTTCTTGGCGAGGATGTTGAAAGCGTTACGAAAAATGTTCAGGTTTTGCCGTTCAGTATGTCAAAGTTCGAGGTTAGCTACAATGTTTGGCGTTTTGTGTACAATTGGGCGACTTCTGATTCTCGTGGGAACAAAAAATATGTTTTTGAAAATGCCGGTGCGGAAGGTCAGTACGGAGATTTGAGCAACAGCAAGCTTTTTAACGAGGGCGGCGAACCTAAAGATGAAGGAATTCCTGTTTGCGGAATAAACTGGCGGGACGCGGTTGTGTGGTGCAACGCGTTGAGCGAATTGTGCGGTCTTGCTCCGTTTTACTGTACGGATTCTGATTTAAAAAATCCTCTTAGGAATTCAGTTTACAAGGAAGGCGAGAGACCCGCAAACATTCCGCTTCCTTATTGAAACGCAAAGGCGACCGACATGACAAGCCTTGCCAAAGGAAACGTTGACAATCCTTACGTGAACAAAAATGCGGACGGATTCAGGCTTCCGTATCTTTATGAATGGGAGTATGCCGCACGCAAATGCGAGGACGGTTCTTTTATAAGCGGAAGAAATGCACCCGGCGACAAAACTGGTCCTTGCAGCGGAAGTTTAAAGCCCGCTCTTATGGACCAAATCATGGGAATCACTCCAGTTCCGCCATCAAAAGTTGCAAAAGACTATGGCTGGAATATGACCAATTCAAAAAATGACGGACCAAACGGAACTGCCGCTGGCTGGGACGACCGTAATTCCTCATGCAAGATTCCTGCGAACGGCTCAATGAGAATCCATAAGCAAGGCGGAAAACTTCCTTCCGAACTTGGATTTTATGATCTTGCCGGAAACGCCTACGAATGGTGCTGCGATTTCGGCTCGCCCTACGACTGGAAATATGAAGTCTATCCCTCAAAAAGCATGAAACAGGGCGGGTACAACGCTTCCTACGTATATTTTGAATCCTGCTACAGAAGAGCCGACCCGTCCTACGTGAAAACCGGCGGACTTCGCCTTGCAAGAAACGCGGAGTGAGGACTAAGCTTTTTTCTTTATTTCCCAAAATCCAAACGGGTCTGTTTTTAGTTCATGCTTATACAGTGAAACTACTTTTCCAACATCAAAAAGCATTGCCTTGCAGCTTCCGATTTCAAAGTGCTTTATAAATCCCATTTCGTCAGCCGCTTTTTGAATTTTACACCAGGCTTTTACAGGCGGATTTCCTGCTTCGATGAACCATTCTTCAGGCGGATAGATTTTGTTGATTTCTGCGTTCGGAGCAAACATATCAGAAATTTCTTTTGGAGTGATTTCTTCAACATAATGCATTGCGGTAAGTTTATAAATGTCCACGCCCAAAAGTAGTGCCTTGCCTCCGTTTTGAATGGCAAAGTTAAGTCCGCCAGTTACAGCTTCATGCGCGTGTTTTCCCCAGCCTGAAATCTGCATGATTCCGCTTCCTGTAAGAGTTCCGTCTTGAAGCCTGAAAGTGTCGGCGATAATTCCCATTGCGCTTTTTTTTCTGTCATCGGGAAGGATTTTTATTTTGCAGCTTATTCCAAGTTTTTTGTCTTCGTCCGTGAGCGGAAGAGCAGGGCTGAGCCTTAGTGCCGGCATAAAAATTGTGCCTTCTGAACCGACACTTTCCTTGAGCGCGCTGATTACAGTTTCAGCTCCGCCTTCAACATAACCAAAACTTTTAAGGCTGCTGTGGACTTCAATGCACATTCCTTCTTGTACGCCATTTTTTCTAAGCGCATTTACGATAAAGCTCTTGTCCATTTTTTTTTGCTCCGAGTGATTAAGGATTTAACGATATTTTCGGAACTAGAGCCTATGACGTTTCTGAAAAAAAAATCAACTTGAAGTTGCGGCTTTAGAAATTTCCAAGCGGCTTGCAAAGTTGTAAATGTGATTTTTTAATATCCAAATCCAAGCATGATTCCGGCTCCTGCTGAAAAACCGAGAATGTCGTTGAATGAAAGTTCGACTTTTGCAACAAGACTTGAAATGTTGAGAACGAGACCTAGCGAGAGTTTGTAGCTGAGAAAGAATGAGTCTGTAAAGTCATAAGTTTCTCCTGAATTTTCTATTTCTTCTTTTTTGTTTCCGTCGAATCCAACTCCTAAACCGCCGCCAACATAAGCTGCAAGGTTGCTGTAGAGCCTTGGTCCAAAGCATATTGAAAGCAACCATGACTGAAGCTTTTCTTCGTCTTTAAAGTTCCGCAGGTAGTCTATGCTGAATCCGCCAGTCATTCCGTTTATCAAGCTCAAAGCGTCAAATGAAAATCCAATTTTGTCCGTGCTGAATTCTTTTGCTTCTACATCGGGATAAGGAGCAGTTGCTGAAACTCCGAAAATCCACGGAAACTCATTATTGTAATTTCCGTAGCTATAATCTCCAGAACCTGAGCTGGAATAACCGCTGTAAGATGAAGAAGTTGAAGTTGAATTAGAAGACGAATTCCATTCAGACATTTTTGGCGGCAAGGGCAGATTTTTTAGAAAGTCAGGATATTCAAGACAAAATTCCACATCTGGTCGGCACTGAATTTCTTCTCCGTTGCTGACATATCCGTAGACTACGTAGCCCAAGTTGTCTGTCCAGGTCGGGTCAATCCAGAACCACATTCCGTCATTACGCATTACCCAAAGCCATGCATGGTTTGCCGCGCTTGTTCCGTTTTGCGTTTTGTGCGCCTTTACATTTTTGTAGCTTGAGTTTCCGTAAGTTCTGACAGGAATTCCATTTTGAAATTTTGTCGCGTTTGCATTTGAAGTCGGAACAGAAAGTTCAATAACGTTTGGATTTGAATTATCTCCGGCAAGAAAAAACAGACCTGTCCTCATTCCGTTTCTGACATAAAGATTTTCGTTGCTTTTTATGTCCCAATACGCAAATTCCGCATAGTCAAAGCACACGCCGTAGAAAGTTGTTGTGCGCGTCATGTTCCCGGACATTTTTTTGAACCGATCTGCCAGCAAATACGGTTTGTAGTAGTCGTAAGGATCTTCGCTCCAGGTTCTGCCCGCCTGAGTTGCCGAGTATTGCCCGATGCAAGCAGTCTGAACCGCCAAATCCTGAAGAATGTCCGTAAAGTCATCAGCATGAACAGCCGCAATAGAGAAGAATGTAAGGAAAAATATGCGCTGATAAAATTTCATGTGTGTTAGTGTAATGGTGTTTTAGTCATAAGTGTAGAAACATGAAGCAACAATGCCTTTTCGCCACTGATATTTTTCAGGAATATATTTTCCTTTATATTTTGAGCGGATGCTTTCTTTTGCAATGCGACCATTGAAACATAAATCTATATCTGTTTTGTACTGATCTCCATCTTGTTCTTCGTACCAGCCATTTACTTCATAAACCTCCTGTACTATTTCACCGCGTTCACGAATGACTGCAAACACATATTCCGCACGGCTTGCTCTGGCTTTGTTTAAATCCCACCATTTATGGACTGCCTCGTACAAACTGCCTCGCTTTTGTAAAGTTTTTTCATGTGTTTTTATGATGATAACTTTTTCGTCAATCTGCTGAATATAACTCATACTATTATCCTAGTTATTTTTAGCATAATAAAATTTTCAATCTTTCGCAAATATAAAAGCGTAAGATATACTAAGAATTATTAAAGAAAAGAGTTTTTTCATAAAACATTCTTAGAATCAAAAACTATATAAAATTCTTTGAATAGTTCCAATGCTTTAAGATTGCTCCCATGGCTTTGTGAGCCAAAAACTTCTTTCTGACCGCCGGCACTATATTTTTTGATAATATTATTAATTTGCTCTCCAAATTCGTCCCAAGTTGCAATTTTTTCTTTTTTGCAGATTGTGTCTATACGATTTGGATAGTTTGAAGTTGTGCTTTTGTTTCCAGCCTTTGACTCATCAGAATAGCCTTTGTCATGTAAGTATTTGCGGAATGCCCGCCATGCTATTGTCTTTTTCCATAAAAATATTTCCTTGAAATAAATTATAATGTATTCATTTCATCTTCAAGTCTAGATAAACAGTCGAATTTTAAATGTCTTATGGCATCTAGTTCATTTCCAGAATGTCTTTGACCGTACTTTTTTAGTGTGATATTAGATTCTGTTATGCAATCGTCTACTGTTGATAGTAACCACTCACAAAAAGTTAAATTGAATAACTTTATATTGATAGGAAGAATTTCTTTTTTATCTGATATTTTTTTTTGCCAGTTTAAGGAGGAATAGAAATCAACCACTATAAAAGCATTTTGTAGATGAAGAACAACGCTTTTTTTATTCTCATCATTTTTTGTTGTGCATTTCCAAAAATTTGCTTTTTTATCTTTTATGGCATAGTATACTGATGCATAATCATAGTTGTTTTTAGAAGTATCTATTTCTTCAATGAAAGAACTTGCTATACTCAGATGTGTATTATCTTCATTCTCAGTACTTGCGATTGTTATCCAATTTTCTTCTGGATGTCTATCCTTTGCATTGATATATAAAAATACACAAAATAAAATTAATGCAATTGAAAAAATGTAAAATGAGATTAATGCAATAATAGTTTTCTTTTTCATTTATTTACCTCGCTTGTTGTTTTTTCTATTTCCCCTTCAAATTTGCTACACATTCTGCGATTGCAAGTAATGTCTTGGTTGTTTGATTTGTTTATCTCTTTTAAATCTTTGTTTGTGCATATTTCATGTACAATACCATTGACAATTTCAGTTTTTCCATATTTGCATTTCATAAAAATACCTCTTTAAGTTAAAATATTACACAATATGTATATTTTCCTGTTTTTGTATAAGTTTATTTATCCAAGTAAATCATTCTTTCACTCCTAATCAGAACATAAAGATACTAAATCACCAGCCTCGTTAGCATGTTCAATAAATTGCCACGTTAAACTCATGGCTTTTAGGGCTGATAGACCTTCTAATTCATCATTGGAATATGCTTGTTTGTGCTTTTCTAACATAAGTTTGCTTTCTGTTATGCAGTTATCTATTGTTTCTGCTACCCATATAGGATAAACTCTGACGCCTCCAACAACATACATAATAGCATCTTTTGTTTTATTTTTAGTGAAATTAATGTCTATAAATGCATTTTTTAGATAAAAACGAAGAGTTTTATCATTATCATTTTCTTTTACCATGCATGCCCATTGGTGTTCTAAACCATCGTCTAATATTTGATAATTTAGTGTTACAAACCAGAACAGCTCTGTTATCCTTTGCGCTTCATCCCAATAAGTCATTACTGTGTCAAAACACGTAGTGTCTTTGTCTTTGGTACTTGCGATTGTTACCCACTCATTATCCGCATAAATGTATGAAAAAATACAAAACAAAATTATTGCGATAAAAGTTTTCTTTTTCATCTTAAATTTCTCCTTTTCGTTTGTTTTTCTTGCTAGAAATTGTATCTTACTGGATTTTGTCCTCCAATGTATTCTGGAGGAAGCCGCTTGCCATTGTATTTTGCGCGGACACTATCTGAAGCAAGTTCGAGTTCAAACACTTTGCGTGCTCCAAAGAAATGAGGTTGCGCCGTGCCGTCATCAAATTCTTCGTGGCAGCCTGTTGCTATATAGACTTCTTGCACTATGCCTGAAATTACAGAAAAAACGTAGTCGGCAGACATTGCTTTGTCTTCTGAACATCTCCACCATTTTCGTGTGGCTTCAATAAGGCTTCCGCGTTTTCTTACAACTTCATAATGTGTAAAAAACATTACAACACGTTCATCAATGTCTTTGATTTGTTCCATAAAATTCCCCTTTATAATTTTTTCATAAAAAAAAGCAGGAATATTGTAGTGTGCGCAATATTCCTGATGCATAGAAAACTGTTAATTTTTAGTGCAAACCATAGTTATCATAGTTTTACTTTTGGTTTTACAAATTGCTGTCGTAGAATCTTTGTTTTCCAGTGTAACAACCGACTTTACTGGACCAACCTTAAAAGTCAGCTCGTAAGATTCGTCGATTTTCTTTAGCTTATATGAAACTTCAGAAAATCCATACGTCATCTTTCCGTCTTCCGAAAATTCAAAAAGAGTTGTTCCTTTACAATCCCATGATGTTGATAAAAAGGGATTTTCCGGAGAGTTTGGCTCAATAACCACACCTTCCGACTTTGCAAATAAAGACACTGCGCATAAAACTACTACTGCAAGCAGTGAAATACTTTTAAAACTTTTCATAAAAAACTCCTTTTATCGTGATAATATTCCACGATACATTTAATATGAATGTAATAATACATCTAAATACAGTTATCGTCAACAAAATATGCAGAAATAAACATTTTATTTAGATGTACATAGTTTTAAAAACATTGCCATAGTATGTGTATGCAGACTTTGCGGCAACAGTTCATTCAGAATCTCAAATTTTTCAGGAAACAAAAGGGAATGCGCCAGCTTGACCTTGCGCTCGAAATCGGAAAAAGCTCGAACTACATAAACAGTATTGAAAACGGCAAGTATTTTCCTTCCCCGGAAACAATCGAAAGCATCGCGCGTTCACTTGGAATTGAGCCTGTCCGCCTTTTTGGAAAATGTGAAGAATCAGAAAAAGAAAAAATCGCCGAAACTGTCATAAGTATAGAAGAAACTTTAAGAAGCGAAGTTCTTGAAAGCATTCAAAAAGCGTTTTCAAAGATAAAGAACGCCTGATTTTTATTTGTAATGAATGTGATATTAATAGAAGAAAAATAAATGCGGTTTTTACATTCCGAACAAATCCGCATGGCTGCCGGTGTCAACAAGCTCAAGAATCAGAATGTCGTTGAAAATCCTGTAAATCAAAAGCAAATCCGGCAGAATATGACATTCGCGGTTGCCTTTAAGATTTCCTGCAAGCTCGTGGTCGCGGAATCGTTCGGGAAGTTTTTCGCCTTTTGCAAGAAGTTCAACTGCGGATTTCAGCTTTTCTGAATCTTTCACGCTGCGCTTTTTTACAAGTTTCGCATGTTTCTTGAACCGCTTTGTTGCTCTGGTTTTATATTTGTAGAAATTTTCGCTCATAAACCGATTTCATCCCAAAGTTCCTGCGGAGCCTCGTACGTTTTCGCATTCGGGTCGTTCATAAGCTGGTCGGCTTCCTCAGATGCAAGTTCAAGTTCGCTCTTTCGCCTCGTCCGCTGTGGCTTGAATGGCAATCCATTTTCCCTTACCGACTGCCGCAAAAACATATTGATTGCGCTCGAAAGCGAAAGCCCCAAATCGTTGTAAAGCTCCGTCGCCTGTTCCTTGAGATTTTTGTCAACTCTAACATTCATTGCTACTGTGTTCATATTTACAATATATGCTAAAAAGTTGCATTTGTAAAGAAAATGCTTGGAAATTATTCAGTTTTTTCTAATAGACATACGCAATATGCCTTTATTGCGTTGCCTTCTCCAACAGCGTCTTGCTTTTCGTTTGTCTTTGCTTTTACAAAAATTCTTTCTGATGCAGTTTCAAGTATTTTTGCAATTGAGCTGATTATTTTTTCTCGCCAGGGAAGCAATTTGGGTTTTTCTGTTTCTACTACGCAGTCAAGATTTCCTAAAGTCCAGCCTGCTGATTTTATGTTCGCCCAGATTTTTTTTAGAAGCTCTGCGGAATCAGCGTTTTTCCATTTTGGATTTTCGCTTGGAAAGTAAGAGCCTATGTCTCCCATGCCGGAAGCTCCCAAAAGAGAGTCGCTGATTGCATGAAGCAGAACGTCTCCGTCTGAATGCCCAAGCTCGCCTTTTTCCGATGGGATTTCGACTCCGCCTAAAATAAATTTTCTGCCTTCAACAAGCCTGTGCAAGTCTGTTCCAATTCCTATGCGGACCATTTTTGTTTCCTTGGAAATATCCTGAATAAAGGTTATCTTCTTGTTTTTTTCGCTGCCTTCAACAATGTGGACTTTTTTTCCGCCTGTAAAATTTGGAAAAGCGTCCCACACTTCTGTGTCGTCCGTGAACTTAAGTTTTTTTTGAAAAGCAGCCTTGTGGCATTCAATCAGCGGTTCAAGTAAAAATCCCTGCGGAGTTTGCACGGCTCCCAAATTTTTTCTTACAAGATGACGGCTGATTGTTCTGTCCGGCGCAATTTCTTTTTGTGTGTCAACAGGCTGAATTGCCGGAACTGCCGCACCAAATTCTTGCGTTTTAGAAATTACATCCTGAATTATTTTTTTTGAAACGAACGGACGCGCGCCGTCATGGATTAGGACAATTGAATTTTTGTTTTTGATTTTGCAAAGCGCCTTGAAAACTGACTCTTGTCTTGTAGCTCCGCCTTCCGTAAAAGTCAGCGTTGTGTTCTTTAAAAGGCTTTTTATCTCTGTGTCGGCAAGCAGTGCGGCTTTTGCTTCCTTCTCACCGTTTTTAGGAATGGAAACTATGACTTCTGAAAAATCCGAAGCTTCAATAAATGCACGGACTGATTCAGAAAGCACAGTTCCCTTTTTTAATGGAAGGTATTCTTTTTTTTTGCCAAGTCCCATCCGGCTGGAAGAGCCTGCGGCGGCTATGACAAGAACTTTATTAATCATCATCCTCGCTGTCAAACTCTTCGGAGTCTTTTTCATTAGATGAAGTTTCTTCCTCAAACTCATCTTCGTCCTCATCATCGTCAGCAAAGGCTTGTTTCTTTTCAATCTTTAAACCGAGCGGCTCAAGTTTTTCATGCAACATGGCTTCAACTTCCTTGTCGGAAATTCCAAAGGCTTCTGCAATTTCGTCCTCAAGAAGTTTTTTTGCATTGTCGTAAAGCTTGCGCTCAAGAATTGGAAGTTCCTTTACCTTTGAGCGGTGGTAAAGACAGCGCACGATTGCCGCAATGTCGCCGATTGTTCCTTTTTTGAGCAGGTCAAGGTTCATCTGATAGCGGAGTTTCCAGTCGGAAGTAGGAGGCTCAAAGTCGTCGCTGATTGAATTCAGTGCTGTCTGCGCTTCATCTTTTGAAACGATTGCGCGGATTCCTAGGTCTTTTGATCTTGAAACAGGAACCATTACATTCATGTCGGAAACTTCAAGATAAATTTTGTAGTAGTATGTAGGCTCGTTGTTGAAGTCTTTTTTGAAAATCTCTGTGATTTTTCCAACGCCCTGGCTTGGGTAAACAACTTTTTGGTTTACAGAAAATTCTGTCTTTGGTTTTGCCATAATGAGATTATTATAACACAGTTTCTTTAAAAATTCAACGCTGAAAAAATAGGTGGATTGAATGGCAGTTGGATTTTTTTTCAGACTGACTTTTTCCTTATATTATGCTATACTTTTTGAAAAATTATTTGGAGAACAAAAATGAATTTAATAGAAGAATATAAGAAATTTCTTGAAAACGGAAAAACTGAGCGCGAATGTGTTTCTCTTATAATTCATCTTGCGGAAAAAAATGGATACAAGGACATTCAGAAAACTGACTCCTTAAAGCCGGGTGAAAAAGTCTATGTCTGCAAACGCAATAAAAGCATTGCGCTTTTTGAAATCGGCACAGGCTCTATTGAAAACGGAATGAATATTCTTGGGGCGCACATTGATTCTCCTCGCTTGGACGTAAAGCAGAATCCGCTTTATGAAAAAGATTTTATTGTTTATTTGAACACGCATTATTACGGCGGAATAAAAAAATACCAGTGGGTTACTTTGCCGCTTGCCTTGCACGGAGTTGTCTGTTTAAAAGATGGTTCTACTGTAAAGGTTTCAATTGGCGAAAAATCCGACGAGCCTGTTTTCTGCATTTCTGATATTCTTCCGCATCTTGCCCAAAAACAGATGAAAGAAACCGCCGCTGATTTTATAGACGGAGAAAGTTTGGATTTAATCTGCGGAAGCGAAATTCCTTCAGCACAAAACGAAGATTCAGAGTCAAAGGAAAAAGACAAGGCAAAAAAACTTGTTCTTGATATTTTAAATGAAAAATACGGAATTGAAGAAAAGGATTTTAATTCCGCTGAGCTTGAGGTTGTTCCGGCTGGCGCTCCAAGAGACTTGGGTTTTGACCGCAGCTTGATTTTGGCTTACGGACAGGACGACCGCTCTTGCGCTTACACTTCTGCACAAGCGATGGTGGACAGCAATGCTTCTTCCAGAACAAACTGCTGCATTTGCGTTGACAAGGAAGAAATCGGAAGCTACGGTGCGACTGGAATGGGAAGCCATTTTATGGAAAACGCTGTTGCGGAAGTTGTTGCCCGGCTTGGTGAATATTCAGAGCTTTCTGTGCGCCGTTGCCTGAACAACAGCTGGATGCTTTCTAGCGATGTAAATTCAGCTTATGACCCTATGAATGCAAGCTTGTTTGACAAGGAAAATTCTTCATTCCTTGGAGGCGGAATTGTTTTCCAAAAGTATACTGGTTCGCGCGGAAAGTCCGGGGCAAGTGATGCGGATCCTGAATTCATTGCAAAACTTAGAAATGTTCTTGATTCTGGAAATGTAAAGTATCAGCTTGCGGAACTTGGAAAAGTTGATCAGGGCGGCGGAGGAACAATTGCGCATCTTGCCGCGAAATATGGAATGTACGTTCTTGATGCCGGCGTTGCGGTTTTGAGTATGCACGCTCCGTGGGAAATCACTTCAAAAGAAGACATTCAGCAGGCATACAACGGCTACAAACTTTTCTTGGGAATGGAATAATGTTTGACTATATTCTTTTTGATTTTGACGGGACTTTAATGGACACTTCGAAAGGTGTTTTTAATTCGTTTGATAAAGTTGTTGCTCATTACGGCTTAAAAATTGACCGCGCGGTTTACAGCACGATGATTGGTCCGCCGTTAAAAGAAAGTTTTTCCAAGACACTCAAGCTTCCAGAAAATGAAATTCAAAACGCAATGCGGGTTTACAGAGATTATTATGCGGAAAAAGGAATGTTCGAAGCTGAACTTTACAGCGGCGTTGTTGAGCTTATAAAAAATCTGCGCGCTGCCGAAAAAAAAATATTTGTTGCAACAAGCAAGCCGGAAGTTTACGCAAAGCAAATTCTTGAGCGCAAGGGAATCCTGAATCTTTTTGATTTTGTGGGCGGAAGCGATTTGGAAGAAAAATCCCGTGTTGAAAAATGCGATGTTGTAAAATATGTTTTGGAATCAAACGGAATTTCAGACGAAAAAGAAAAATGCATTTTAATTGGCGACCGGCATTATGATGTGGACGGTGCGCATTCTGCTGGAATAAAGTGCGCAGGAATTCTTTGGGGCTTTGGAACAAAAGAAGAATTTGAAAACTGCGGCGCGGATTTTATTTTTGAATTTCCCAAAAATGTTGAAGTTTTTCTTATTCAAAAATAGTAAATTGAAAATGGAGGAAAAATATGTCTGAAAAAAAATACAACGTGGACAGTTTTAATTTGGATCACACAAAGGTTACAGCTCCTTTTGTGCGCTTGGCTTCTGAAAAAACTGGTAGAAAGGGCGACATTGTAAGCAAGTATGATGTCCGTTTTTGCCAGCCGAACAAGGAGTTTATGCCGACTGGAACGATTCACACTTTGGAGCATCTTGTTGCTGAATATATAAGAGATGAGCTTCCGCGCATTGTAATTGACTTTAGCCCTATGGGATGCAGAACTGGATTTTATCTTACGGTTTGGGGCGACCACGAGGAATCTTATATTGCCGAGCATCTTTGCAATGTTCTTGAAAAAGTTGCGGCTTGGAACAAAGAAATTCCTGGAAGCACAGAAGTTGAATGCGGAAACTACAAAGACCATGACTTGGAAGGTGCAAAAAAATTTGCTGCTCGCTGGGTCAAGGAAATCAGGGAAAAGGGCTGGAATTGCTACAAAAATTTATCGTAGTTTAGCTTAAAAAAATAATGCTAGAATGCGGCTAGGAAGCAATAGCTTTCAACGGTCTTTTTTATAAAAGTATTTTTCTAATTCGTTCATACTTTAGGAGAGTGCAACAAAAAACTTTGCCTAAAATAGCGTCAAGTTTTTTGTTCACAAGTTTGCGTTGCAAACTTCCTTTATCATGTGCAATTTCTGCTGGAAACTTGCGTTGCGAGTTCACTTTGTTGAGAGATTGCGTTAAAAAGTCAAATCGAAAGTTAAAACTTTCTCATTGGCTTTTTATTGGAGAATTGATGAACCTGTTTCAAAAATTCAAGGAAACATTTTTTTCTGTCTTCCCGATTATGGTGATTGTTCTTTTGCTTTCGGTCACCGTTGCTCCTTTAAGCCTTAACATAATTGTAAGGTTTATTGTAGGAGGAATTCTTGTCATTGTTGGGCTTACATTTTTTCTGCTTGGCGTTGACATTGGAATCCTTCCTATAGGTGAAAGGAGCGGCGCGGCTCTTACAAGTAAAAAGAATCTTGCCTTGCTCCTTTCTGCTTCATTTTTGATTGGCGTTATGGTTACAATTGCCGAGCCTGATGTTCAAGTTCTTGCGGATCAAATAAAAAGTCTTTCTTCAAATGTGAACAAATGGGGACTTGTTCTGGGCATTGCGCTTGGTGTAGGTTTTTTTATAACAATCGGACTTTGCAGAACTGTATTTTCTCTTAATCTTAGAACTGTTTTGATTATTTCATACATTGTATTGTTTTCTCTTGCATTTGTGTGCCCAAAAGAACTTCAAGGCGCGGCGTTTGATGCGGGCGGAGCGACAACAGGACCTATGACAGTTCCGTTTATCATGGCTCTTGGAATGGGTGTTGCTTCTGTTCGTCATGCAGGTTCTTCAAAGGAAGGCGGAACAAGCGACAGTTCGTTTGGTCTTACGGGAATTGCAAGTATCGGACCTATTGCCGCAGTTTGTGTCTACGGAATGATTCTGAATCTTTCTGGCGCAGGCGCATCTTCTTCGGTTTCTAGTTCGGCGGAATCTTCTGCTGATAATCTTCAGGAAGGACTTTCAGTTTTTATTGAATATCTGCCGGAAGTTGTACGTGAAGTTTTTATGTCGATGCTTCCGCTTGTAATAATGTTTGCGGTTTTCCAGATTTTGCTTTTAAAGCTTCCTCCAGTTCAAATTAGAAAAGTTGCCCAGGGAATTTTGTATTGCTTTTTTGGACTAATTTTGTTCTTGGTTGGAGCGGACGGCGGATTTATGAGCGCAGGAAAAATGCTTGGCAGTGTTCTTGGGCAGGCGGCCTTTTCTAATGGTGGAATTTGGGTTGTGCTTATAATTTTAGTTTCACTTTTGTTCGGGGCAATAACGGTTTGCGCGGAGCCGGCTGTTTGGGTTCTTACAGAGCAGGTTGAAAACGTAAGCGGCGGAAACATCAGAAGAAAAGTTATTCTTGCGACTCTTTCACTTGGAGTTGCGGCTTCAATCGCATTGTGTATGATCCGCATTTTGTATGGATTCAGCTTGTGGTACATTTTGATTCCGGGATATGCTGTTGCGCTTCTTTTGACTTTCTTTAGTCCTCCGCTTTTTATGGGAATCGCTTTTGATTCCGGAGGAGTTGCATCTGGTCCTATGACTAGCACGTTTATTCTTTCATTTACAATCGGCGCGGCTTCTGCAAGCGGAATCGATTCTGCTGCTGGAGCGTTCGGAGTGATTGCCCTTGTTGCCATGACTCCGCTGATTGCAATCCAGATTCTTGGAATAATTTTCAAGCTGAAGACAAGAAAAAAGGAGGTTAAGCAATGAGTGCATTTTATCTTTTGTTAGCTGAAGTTCCGCAGAATAAAGCCGAGCTTGTTTCTGATTCTGCTGTAAAGGCTGGAAGTTTTGGTGGAACTGTTTTGCGCGGAAAAGGAATTTCTTCAAGCGGACTTGCGGATGCTTTGGGACTTGGAGCAAAAACAAAGGACATTGTTCTTATTCTTGTTGAGCAGGAAAATAAAGAAAAAATTTTTTCAGCGGTTCAAGAAGCCTGCGAAAATGAAAAAAAAGATTTTGGTTATCTTTGCGCTTTGGAGTCGGACACAATGGTAAAAGCGGGAATTATAAAAGGAAAGGAAGGCGACGCTATGTCAGAAGGAAAACAGACTTTAATTTCGGTAATTTTGAATAAGGGTTATGCAGATGACGCGATGGCTGCGGCAAGAAAAGCTGGAGCTGGCGGTGGAACTGTTATAAATGCAAGAGGAACCGCGCGCGAAGACGATGCTAAATTTTTTGGAATGCATATTGTTCCTGAAAAAGAAATGCTTATGATTATTGTAGATTCTGAAAAAAGAGATTCAGTTCTTGATGCGGTAAAAAATCTTGCTTGCTTACAGGAGCCTGGAAGCGGAATCGTTTTCTGTTCAACTGTAAATTCTTTTTCAACTCTTGGAAAAAAATAATGTCAAAGGAATTTGAGGCTGAAAATATTTCTTTAGGCAGTTGGGAAAAATATTTTAAAATCCAACTGTTTAAAGAAATTGACAGCACAAATTCCGAGCTTGTCCGCCGCGGAAATGCAATGTCGCCTCTTTTGAATGAAGACGGCACTTTAACAGAAAACGGCGGAATTTTTAACAATACTCTTGTTGCTGCTGAATCCCAAACTTCCGGACATGGACGCTTGGGGCGTTTTTTTTATTCGCCGTCTTTGACTGGAGCGTATTTCAGTTTTTCAGTTGTAAAGGAAGGAGGCATAAAAAATCCTGCGATGTTCACGGTGACTTCTGCTGTTGGGGTTTGCCGCGCCATAAAAAAATTGTTTGGGGCAAGCTGCTCAATAAAATGGGTGAATGATATTTTTTGCTGCGGAAAAAAAGTCTGCGGAATTCTAACTGAAGGAATTGTAAACTCTTCAAAAGGAATTGTTGAAGCCGCTGTGGTTGGAATCGGCATAAATCTTGTTGTGAAAAATGATTTTCCAGAAGAGCTTCGCAAAAAAGCCGGCGGAATTTCTACTGCTGAATTCTTATCTGAAAAAAAAATAAGCAGTCAGAAATTGATATTTTGCTGCCTGGATGAAATAACAGAAATCTTAAATTCTGGTGAAAATATCATCCCCGAATATAAAAGTCTTTCTTTTTTGCTTGGAAAGGAACTGGATGTCTTGCCTGTGATTGGTCAGGAAAAATCATTTAAAGCAAAAGCCCTGGACATTACTGATGACGCAGGGCTTCTAGTTGAACTTGCTGACGGAACAAAAAAAGTTCTTCACTCCGGTGAAGTTACGCTTCATTCATTTTTAGGCTAAAACTTTTTTGCAAGCAGATTTTTCTGTGTTTCTGTATTGTACAAAGCCAAAACTTCAACAGCAAAATTATCTTCAAGATCGCGCTTGTAATTCTGAATTTTAGAAATGTAGTCAAGCGTAATCTGAGGTGTGCTGTTTTTTCTTACTTTGTTTGCTCCGGCATTGTACATTGCAAGTGCTGCGATTTCATTTCCTGCTGTGTTCAGGCAGAATCTTAAATGCGAAAGTCCGTAATGCGCGGAAGTCTTCGGATCGTAAAAATCAGATTCTTCTAACTTTGGAAAACTTGTGCTGTTAAGCTGGAAAAGTCCGCGGTCAATGCTTCCGTTTGTGTTTTTGTGCATTGCCGTTACTTTAAAGTTGCTTTCTGTGTGGGCGAGTGCAAACGCAAGTGAAAGAGGAATATTGAATTCTTCTGCTGACTGAAGCACTGCTTGCGCAACTTCGCGGCTGTTTACAACTCTTGAGTAGTACCATTCAACTGCGGCTCTGCTTTGAGGCTGCTTGTAAAGAACAAGTCCGGCATCATCTTTTTTTCTGTTTTCAATTACAAGCTCAGGATATTCCTTGTCAAAAAGCGATTCATAATTTACAGTCTGCTCCTGAAAGGCTTTTGATTTTTCATTTTCTGAAGCCACAGTATTTTCTACCGGCTTTTCCGCAGGGATAAAAACAAGAGTGCATACACAAAGAGCTACAAAAAACAGGCTGAAAGCTACAGTTCCTGAAACAAGTTTGATAAAATCGTTGTGCTCATAATCCATGGTATATTCTCCATAAAAGTTGTTTTCCTCATGAAAAATTTAATAAATAAACAGGACTCATTCAACTTTTCCTTTATTTTGACAAAAAATAAAAAAATGTTCAAGAGAATTTACTGAAAAACTTTTGAAATTATTGCGTTATTTCGCAAATGATGATGTTTTGTTGAAGCTGAAAAAACTGCCGTCTCAAAGCTTTGCGATTTTTTCATCAGAAGCAAGAAGATTTTCATCTGTGCTGAAAAAGATATAATGACCGTGTTTTGCCTTTAATTCCGATATAAAAAAGCCCGGCTCAACATTTTCTGGAACTGAAAAGCCTATTACGTTTTCGCAGTCTTTTATTCTTCTTGCGCAATGCTTGAAACTTGCCGTGAAAATTTCTTTTTGCTCTTGAGTTGCAGAAGCATTTTCTGCGAAAGGAATTATTATTGCAAATGAATTTTTGTCTTCAAGTTTTTTTAGCCAGTCTCTGAATTCTGCAAGAAATTCTTCGTTTGCATTTTCTTCTGTGCCTGTGAGTTCTTGCGTAACGTTTATAGAATAAAGCGCATTTTCTTCTGGCTCGGAATTATTTTTGCAGCATTTTCCGTCTATGATTTTTTTGTTTTTTGTGTTGAGTTCAGTTCCGTTTAAAAAATAAATTTTGTTTTTTTCTGAATAAAATTTCGCTTCGATTTTCATTTTCTACCTTTAAATTTAAATCCGTATTTTTTTTGTTTTTCTTTGTACAAAACTGAGTCGGCATATTCAAGCAGGGAATTTATGTCGTAGCCACTTTGTCCGCCGAACGGAGCTGAGCCTATGCTTATTGAAAGCGTGAATGGTTCTCCTGAATTTTTGTTGTATTCATCGCAATAAACTTGAAGCCGTTCTTTTAGCTTTGAAAAATTTTCTTGATTGAGTCCGGCTGCAAGTATTGCAAATTCATCTCCTCCAAGACGCGCGATTGCATCTGACGAGCGGAATGTTTTCTTTAAAAGCGCGGCTTCATTTTTTATGGCTCTGTCTCCAGCGGCGTGTCCGTGCGTGTCGTTTATTTTTTTCAGTCCGTCAATATCGCCAAAAAGAACAAGTCCGCTTTGTCCGCTGTTCATGGCGGTTTCAAGAATTCTTGAGCTTATGGAAATAAATCCGCGTCTGTTTAAAAGTCCTGTAAGCTCGTCCGTAACAGAAACTGCGCAGATTTTGTTGTAGTCTTTTTCGAGTTTCTTGAGTTTGTTTTTTGCCTGGCTGAAAGTAACTGCGTTTGCGATGCTGGATGAAATCATTTTGCAAACCATCGAATAAATGGAAGAATCGTAATCACCCGGTCTGTAAATTATGTAGCCGTAAATCAGCGAATTGTTGAACAAACTACAAACATACATTCCATCCATCGAAGAAAAAAAATCATCTGGGAGTATTTTTGATTTTGGATCAAAATAAATTTTTTCCTCATTGTGGCTGAGTATAAAATTGTTTTGCTTGTCAAATGCTGAAAAAATATAGGTTTTGTCCGGGAACTTGAAAAAGTCAAAACGTTCAGTTAAAACTGGAGATTCAAAAAGGCAGATTGCAGCTGCTGTTATTCCGTAAGAAATCAAGTCGCTGTTTATTCTTTGCCGCAAAGTGTCCAGTGTGATTTCAGCTTGCAAAGTTGAGTATTGCTGAATAATCTGAATAAAATTATTTCTGTTTGCATACCATTTGTTCAGTCCAAAATCCATTATGTTTTTTACGGAAGCTTCAATTTTGTTTCCCTTGACTCCGATTCCAACGCCGGTTGTGTCTTTTGGTGAAATGCATCCGCAAGTCTGCCTGAAAATTGGATACGAGTTTATTGCTTTTTTTATTGAAGTGTTTTCGCCGTTTATTATTTTGCACAAAAGTTTTGCCGCGGCTTCGGTTTGCTTTTCCACATTTTGATTTATAGATGTAAGCGACGGAGTTATGCAAGCCGCTCTGATTTCGTCATCAAAACCAGTAACTGTTACTTCCTGCGGAATTTTTACATCGTACATTTTCAGGACATCGAGGCAGGCAAAAGCCATTTCATCATTTAGCGCGACAATTGCTTCAAAGTCAAATTTACCTTTTCTTTCTCTGTATTCCCTTATAGCGGAAGTTGCTGTGTCGTAAGTGAATCCGCCGTAAATTTTTTTAGATTCGTCAAATTCAATTTTGTATTTTTTTAATGTCTGCCTGAAAGCGTTTTCACGTTCCTGTGCTTCCTGCGATTCGCCTTCCAAAGTCATAAGCGCGAAATTCTTTTTTTTGTGCGTCAAGATTAAATGCTCTACAAGCTGGCACATACTCCGTTTGCAGGAAATTGTTATGCTCGGAATGTCTTCAAATTCACAGCCTACAGAAACAACCGGCAGCGGAGAAAATGATTTTAAGTACATCCGCAAATATTCAGTTGAAACGTTATTGAGCTGTGTGCAAGTTAAAAAAATCATTCCGTCAACATTGTTGGAATTTATGTGGGAAGCGACTGCGAGGTTCTGATATTCATAGTTGAAATTTACGGCATTCATTGTTCCGATCGGAAACACAACAAGCTCCGCATTATGTTTTTTTAGAAAATTTTGCGCACCCTCGAGTGCACGCTGTGTGTATTCTGTTTCAAGATAATCAACTATGATTGCAATTCTCTTCCTTAGACGCATAATATTATAATTATAGCAGATAATATTTCTGTAGGCAATAAAGATTTTTTGTGCTGATTTCACTTGGCAACTTTGAAATTTTCTTAAAAGTTGACTATCATTTTGTTTGACGTTATTATATTAGAATGAATGTAATCCTTGGTATTTCTGCTGCCGAAGGAATCGGAATTGGAAAAGCGTTTGTTCTTCCAGACGAGCAGGAACGAAAAATCCCCAAAAGAAAAATTTCAGCTCAGGAAGTTAATGTTGAATGGCAAAGACTGACTGACGCTTGCTCTCAGGTTCAAAAGGAATTTTCTGATTTTCTTTCGACCAAGGATATTACAAAGGATCAGCGTGAAGTTCTTGAAACTTACCAGCTTATGCTTTCAGATCCTGTTTTTATGAAAGAACTTCAGGATTTCTTTTCAAAAAAACTTCTTAATATAGAATATTCTTTGGATTTTAAAGTCAGGGAATATGCGGATATGCTTCGCAACAGCCACAATGGATATTTGGCGGAACGCGCTCAGGACATTGAAGATGTTTTTAACCGCGTCCTTGACATTTTGCTTGACTATCATCCGTTTGACATTTGGCTTGTTCCCGATGGTGCGGTTATTATCGGCCGCTCTATGAAAACCAGCGACACGGTGATTCTTGGAAAACGAAAAATTGCCGGGCTTGCTCTTACTGAAGGAAGCAGTGCGTGCCATGTAGCCATTCTTGCAAAAAGCTACGGAATTCCTGTTGTTGTTGGAATTGAAGACGCGGCGAATCTTGCGCAGAACGGAGAAACAATTGTTGTCGATGGAAATATCGGTGAGCTTATAATTCAGCCTGATGCGGCGACTTTGACAAGCGCAAACGCGAAAATTGTTTCCGAGCAAAAATACAGAGTAAACCTTCAGAAATTCAAGGACGTTCCTGCAAAAACAGAAGATGGAACTGTTTTTAAACTTTATGCGAACATCGGAACGCCGGAAGAAGCTCAGATTGCGTTGGATAACGGCGCGGATGGAATCGGACTTTTTAGAACAGAATTTCTTTTTATGAATTCCGCGCAAAAGTTCAGCAAGCAGTCTTCGTCTTCTTATACGAATTCAATGAGTGAGGATGCGCAGTTTGAAGCCTACAAGCGTGTTCTTCAAATAATGGGCGACAAGCCTGTTACAATAAGAACTCTTGATGCAGGCGGAGATAAAATTGTTGAGGGTTCTGACCTTCCTGCCGTTTCTGAAAAAAATCCGCTGATGGGATTGCGCGCAATAAGAATGTCGCTTTACTGTCCTTCAGTTTTTAGAACACAGTTGCGGGCTTTGTACCGTGCGAGCGTCTACGGAAATTTAAGAATTATGCTTCCGCTGATTACGGATGTTTCTCAAGTTGAAACTGCCCTTGGAATTGCAAAGGGAATACGCATTTCTTTAAAGGAAGACAACATTCCTTTTGATCCTGATGTTCCGATTGGAATAATGGTTGAAACCGCCGCTGCTGCAATTTGCGCGGACTGTCTTGCTCCATACTCGAAATTTTTTTCGCTTGGAACAAATGACTTGACCCAGTATGTTCTTGGCGTTGACCGTGAAAATCAAGCTGTGAATCCGCTGTACAATGAATTTAGCCTTGCCGTTTTGCGCATGATAAAAAATACAATTTTAAATGCTGAAAAGTTCAATATTCCTCTTTCTGTCTGCGGAGAAATGGCAGGCAACAAAGAAAGCGCAGTTGTTCTTGCCGGAATGGGCGTTAGAAATTTAAGCATGATTCCAAAACAAATTCCAGTTATAAAGGAAATGCTTTCTCATTTTTCAATAAAGGAACTTGAGAATCTTTCGAACCGTTCAGTATTTTAAAATTCAGGAAAACAAATGAAAAAAAATAAAAAGAAAAAGCCGGACTTTTCAAAACCAAAACCAGAAAAAAAAGACGAGCTTGAGATTCGTCAGATAGAAGAAAAAAAAGATGAAGAAAATTCTTCCGTAAAAAAAGAAATTGAAAGCCGCAGAAAAGAACGCAGCCAGAAATTTTTCCCGGATAGAATATATAACAATCTTCCATTGATTGTAATTGCCGGCCGTCCTAATGTTGGAAAGTCAACTTTGTTCAATGCTCTTACTCATACAAAGCGCGCCATTACAGATCCAACTCCCGGCGTTACGCGCGACCCTGTTGAAGGAACTTGTTTTTTGTCGGGGCTTCCTGTTCACCTTATGGACACGGGTGGATATAAACTTACCCGGAATTTAAAATCCCGCGAAAGTGAAATGGACGATCTTGTTGTGGAAAAGACTGTCAGTATGTTTCAAAAGGCTGACAAGATTCTTTTGCTTCTTGACGCAACTGAAATAAATTCTGAAGACGAAGAACTGATTCATTTGCTTAGAAGTTATTCCGACAAATTGATTGTTGCCGTCAATAAAACTGAGGGCGGAAAAAACGAGCATCTTGCATACAACTACATGAAATATGGCTTTAAAGACATTTCACTTATTTCTGCGTTTCACGGCGACGGCTTGAATGTTCTTCAGGAAAAAATGATTGAAGGACTTGATTTTTCAAAAGTGACAGAAGGTTCAGAAGAAGAACGTCCAATCCGTATTGCCATTCTTGGAAAACCTAACGTTGGAAAATCAACTTTGAGTAACGCTCTTACACATACAGAATCTTCTATTGTGAGCGACTATGCAGGAACAACCCGCGATGTTGTTGAAGGAAGTTTCCGCTACAATGGACATGATATTCAGATTTTGGACACTGCCGGAATCAGGCGAAAATCCAAAGTCAAAGAAAATGTTGAATATTATTCCGTGAACCGCGCCATAAAAACTTTGGATGAATGCGACATTGCTTTTATTATGATTGATGCAGTTGAAGGCTTGGCAGAACAAGATAAAAAAATTACAGGGCTTGCGTTTGAAAGAGGCCGCGGTGTTATTTTTATTTTGAACAAATGGGATTTGCTTGAAGACCAAGGAAACAAAACTGTAAAGAAAACAAAAGAATGGATTCAGACAATGTTTGGCCAGATGAACTGGGCACCGATTATTCCGTTGAGCGCAAAAAATCATGATGGAATAAAAAATCTAATGGATACAGCGTTGGAAATTTACAGTCAGCTTACACGCAAGGTTGATACTGCGTCTTTGAACACCGCGTTAAAAGACTGGCTGTTTAAATATCCGCCGCCAGCTACAAGGTCTATTCATTTTAAAATCCGCTACATGACTCAGACTAGCATTAATCCAGTAAACTTTTTGATTTTTGCAACCCGGCCAGACAATGTTCCTTTGACTTATGTTACTTATTTGAAAAATAGAATTCGCGAGGACTTGGGCTTTGATCACATTCCGGTTCAGATTGAAATGAAAGCCAGCCGTCAAAAGTGGAAGGATAGAACTGAAAAGAATGAAAAGGAACGCTGATGGCGCAATACAGCATCGGGCAAGTTGAAAAAATCACTGGAGTCAAGCAGCACGTTTTGCGTTACTGGGAAGAAACTGTTCCTGGGTTTGCTCCACGGAAAGATTATTCCGGCCGAAGAATTTATTCGCAGCGTGATGTAGAAATTGTTTTAAGACTGAAATATCTGATTTATGTAAAAAAATTTACGATTGAAGGTGCAAAAAATCAGATTATAGAAGATGCAGAAAATGTCCAAAACAATCCAGATGCCGTGATGGAAATCAGAAAAATTCGGGCAGATTTGAGCGAGCTTTTTTTTGAAATTCAAAAAGCCAAGAGGCAAGAGGAAAATTGATGGAAGAGAAAATTCAACTTAAGTGGTACGAAAAACGGCAGGGGATAAAACTTAAGGATAAAATAAAATCTGAACAGAGAAAAAAAGAATTTCTTGAAAAGCAGAATTTAAAGAAAAACAACGCTCCTGAAAAAAAACAGCTAAGCTCAAAAAGAATATATTCGATTCAAAAATCGAAATTTGTAAAGCCGTTAGAAGATTTATTTTCCGCTGAAAATATTCCAGAAGATGCAAAAAAAATAATTGAAGACTTTGACAAAGTTATTGAGTCAACACATCCGCTTAATTCCAAGCAAAAGCTTTTGCTGCCAAGGCAAATCCGCAGCCTTAGCCATTTTCTTACGGATGAGCGTGGAGAGCGTCGGCTTGGCTACATGAACCAGACTGTTCTTTTAAGCGCGTATGTTCATTATTATACTTGGTGGAATCTTGTGCGGCTTGTGCGGCTTTTTTCAAATATTGATAAAAATTTTTTCGATGTAAAAGATTCTTCTGTTTTTCTTGATCTTGGCTCTGGACCTCTCACTGTTCCGCTTGCGCTTTTTTTGTCTCGTCCTGAACTTAGAAAAAAATGTATCACTTTTTACTGTCTTGACATTTCGCAACAGGCTTTGGCTTTTGGTGAAAATATTTTTCTTTCAGTTGCAGCACGTTTAAAATGCGAACCGTGGAAAATTGTCCGTGTGAAAGGCGAGCTTGGTTCAGCTTTAAAAGAAAAAGCTGATTTTGTTACAAGTGCAAATCTTTTCAATGAGCTTTGTGATGATTTTAAAAATCCGCCGGACTTTCTTGCAAAAAAATATACGGAACAAATTCTTTCATATTTAAAATTTGAAAATGAAAATGCGCGTTATATTATTGTAGAGCCAGGCGATCCTCGTTCGGCGCGGCTTGTAAGTTTGATGCGCGACAGTTTTATGCGGCGCGGATTTTTTCCAGTTTCCCCTTGCACGCATTTTTGCCAGTGTCCTATGGATGGAAAAAAAGGCGGCAAATGGTGCAACTATGCTTTTAAAACAGACAACGCTCCGACTGAATTGAAAAAACTTTCTGAAAAATCCGAGCTTCCAAAGGAAAGGGCTGTACTTTCTTTTGTTGCGTTCCAAAAATCAAAAGCTGGACAAATTGACGGATGCAACTGTTTTTCCGATGAAAGACCAGAATTTATTTCAATGCGGATAACAAGCGAGCTTATAAAACTTCCGGGCGGAAGAAGCGGATATTACGCTTGCTCAGAAAAAGGGCTTTTGCTTGTTGTGACTACGCAGCAGTTTTTTAGTGGACAAAAAATCAGAGTGCTGAATCCACAAAAAAAACTCCCGATTGATTCAAAATCAGGAGCTTATATTTTGGAACTTTAGTCTTTGTAAAGTTTTGCGAGTTTTTCTTTGTAAATATCTGCAACTCTGTAGCGCATCATTTCTTGCTTTGCGCTTAGTTCTACTCCGACTTCAAAAGGCTTTGTTATTACCGCGATTTTGTTTATTCGCTCAAAAGACTTGAATCCATTTTTTGCGCTGATTGATTCGAATACTTCGCCTTCAAGAAGTTTTTGAATCGCTTCAGTTTCTGCAAGTTCATCATAAGTGTTAAAATTGATTCCGTTTTCTGTCGCGTAAGTTTCAATTGCATCTTGGTCTGGCAAAATAAGCGCCACAAGATATTTCTGGTCGATTCCTTTTTCGTTTGTTCCGAATACAACAGAAGTTGAAATGAATCTGGATTCGTTTATTTTTGCTTCAATTGGAAGCGGCTCAATGTTTTCTCCGCCTTGAAGAACTATTGTGTCTTTTTTTCGGCCTCTAAGCTGAATTTCATTGTTCACAGAAAGAATTGCAATGTCGCCAGTGTCAAACCAGCCGTCCACGGTCATAACTTTGTCGGTTAAATCCGGGCGTTTGTAGTAGCCTTGCATAACACAATCACCCTTTATCTGGAGAGTTCCCTTTTTGCATCTGCCGAGAATGATTCCGTCATCGTCAACAACTCTTACTTCCATTCCGCGCAAAGGAGTTCCGACATTTCCGAAAATCGGATCTGCAATCGGACGGACGCTTATAATAGGAGAGGTTTCTGTAAGTCCGTAGCCTTCCTGAATGTTTACGCCGATTGCCCAGAAGAACGCATCAACGTTTTTAGGAAATGCTCCGCCTCCAGCAATTCCAGAGCGAAAATTTTTTCCAACCATTGCTCTGATTTTTCTAAAGACAAGCAAGTTTCCAAGAAGTTTGATTGGATAAAGAAGAAGCCACGGCCATACAAGAATCGGCCACCAAAAGCCAAGATAGTCTGGACTGAAGCGTGTGTTTTTTCTTCTTAATTTTCTGTCGATTTTGCTCCATAATAATGCTTCCGCAACGAAAAATCTGAAAAGCGCAAATGCGATTCCGCCGGTTTTTCTCATTTTGCGCCAGATTCCTTCGTAAACTGCTGACCAGACACGCGGAACAGCCGGCAAAAGATAAGGATCAAGTTTCTGCAAATCCTGAAGAAGAACACTTCCAATCGGTTTGCTGTAGCAAAGAGTTCCTCCTTGAGCAATGATTACATATTCAACTGCCCTTTGAAATGCGTGCCATACAGGAAGAACAAGCAAGGCGCGCTCGCCAGGATTTAAAAATATTCGCTCTGTAACTTCGTCAAGCTGGCATAAAATATTTCCGTGGCTTAGCATTACACCTTTTGGAGTTCCTGTAGTTCCGCTTGTAAAAATTATTGTTGCAAGGTCGTCCGGTTTCCCTTTTTCAAGTTCCTGTTCAACTGCGTCTGGATGCTGCTTGCGCCATTCATGTCCTGATTTCTGCAAATCCCTGAACCAAAGGCAAGTAACTTTTTGCTTTTCGCAGTCTGATTTTGCGTCTTCTGAAACTTCCTCAAATGAAATTATTGTCTTGAGCGTTGGAATTGATTTTTTTATATTCAAAAGTTTTTTTACTTGCGTTTCGTTTTCAACAATTGTGATTTCAACTTCTGAAAAAGAAAGAATGTAAGCAAGGTCAGTTTCTGTTGCATCAAGACCGCGCGGTGTGTCTATTGCTCCGATTGAAAGAAGTCCGACGTCTGCCTGCTCCCATTCTTCGCGGTTGTCAGCAATGAGTCCGACTCTATCTCCTCGTTTTACGCCGATGTCCAAAAGCGCGCCGGCAAAGTCCATGGCATTTTCAAATAAATCGTGATAATTTGTTTCCTTGTATTCGCCCGACTTTGTTCTTGAAAGTTGCGCTGAAATTTCAGGCCACTGGATTGCGCTTTTTCTGACTAATTTTGGAAGTGTATCTCCGAATTTGTAATTCATATAGACCCGCTTGATTTTGTTTGATTTTCAGTAAGTTTAAGTGAAAAAAAAAAGAGTTACAATGAAAATTAAAGAAATTTGTATAAAAATTTTATGAAAAAGACAGAATTTTGTAATAAATAGTCGCAATTTTATATGTGTTATTTCTTCAACAATGCTAATAAATCTCGTTTTTTTTCCGAAAATCAACGTATGCCATCAAAACAGAATCTTTACAAAAAGCCCGATTACTGGTCTCAAAAAGCTTTCAAGGAAGGTTACCCTGCAAGAAGCGTTTATAAACTTCAGGAAATAGATGAAAAATTTGGAATGCTAAAAAAAAGTTCCATTGTTCTTGATTTGGGGGCTGCTCCTGGAAGCTGGACGGTCTGGCTTTTAAGAAATATAAAGCAGTCTGGAAAAGTTGTTTCCGTAGATTTGAATCCTCTTTCAAAAGATGTCAAGGCTGAAAATCTTGTTTTTTTTCAGGGCGATTTGCTTAGCGAGGAAATTCGGAATCTTATAAAGGAGCAGGGACCTTACGACTTGGTTGTTTGCGATGCCGCTCCTTTGACGACTGGAAACCGCACGATAGACACTTTGCGTTCAAAGGCGCTTGTTGAAATGGCGATTTGGTATGCGGGTGCAATGCTTAAGACTGGCGGAAATTTCTGCGTGAAAATTTTTCAAAACGGAGATCAGCAAAAGCTTCTTATGAAAATGCGCGAAATTTTTACTCAGGCAAAAGGATTCAAGCCGGAAGCCTGCCGCACAGAATCTTTTGAAACTTATTTAATCGGTTTGAACAAAAAAATTTAGAGGTTGCTATGAAAAAAAATAAAATTGAGTTTTCAGATGATGTGTGCTATAGTAAAACTCTAAAAATGAAATTATACTTAAAATTAACATTGACTTGTGCTTGTTCCATTGCAGGAATTGCGGCTTTTGTAACGGGAATTACATTCGGTGTTGTTCATTTTAAAAATTCAAGCGGTCAAGGCGGATTTGATTCAAATACTTCATCTCATATTTCAACTGAAATTTTTTCCGGCGAAGACATTCCGGTTCAGCCTGAATATAACGACAGCGGACTTTCATATATTTCATACCGCGTGAAAAAAGGCGACATGATTGGCTTTATTGCGGACGAATTCGGTGTTACTCAGGACACAATAATCAGCGTAAATAACATTCATGCTTCGCGCTTGATTCAGATTGGCCAGTATTTGAAAATTCCTTCAATGCCGGGAATTCTTTACGCGGTAAGGGAAGATGGCGAAACTGTTGAATCGATTTCCAAAAAATACAATGTTGACGCTCAAAAATGTTCTTCTGTAAACAACCTTGGACTTTCTGAAAAACTTTCAGCTGGAAAATCGCTTTTTGTGCCTTATGCGGAGCTTGACTGGGTTACCCGGCAGGAAATCAACGGTGATTTGTTTACAAAGCCACTTAAGACACGCTTTTATTATTCTTCGATGTTTGGTTGGCGCACAAGTCCTTTTGACAGTTCAAAGAGAACGTTTCACGGCGGAATCGACATGGCATGCGCAAAGGGAACTCCTATTTATGCGGCTCTTCCAGGAGTAGTTTCTGTTTGCGGAGATAATGCAATATATGGAAAATATGTGATTGTTTCGCATCATTCAGGTTATAAAACTCTTTACGGACACATGAATGAAATTCTTGTAAGAAAAGGTCAGTTTGTTGACACAAATACAAGGGTCGGCAGAGTTGGAAGCACTGGAATGAGCACGGGGCCGCATTTGCATTTTACAGTTTACAAAAACGGCCGCTCAATAAATCCTGCGAATTTGTGGAAATAAGAAAGTTTTAAAGTTTGTTTTGATTTAAAAATTTTTCCAATCAGCTTTTATATGCTTATGTTCTGTAAATTTATGCTGCTGTAATTCAGTTTACAAATATTTTATTAAATTATATAATTCGAGCTATGGCAGATTTGCTTTCAGATATACAATTCAATGAATTTAGAAAACTCATTTACGATGCAAGCGGCATAACTTTTTCAGAGACAAATCGTTCGATTCTTGACAGCAGATTAAAGGAACGTCTGCGTGAAAAAAATCTGACAGATCCTCAGGAGTATTACCGTTTGATAACCAGCGATAAGGAAGAATTCAAAGTTTTCCTTGACAGTATCACAACGAATCTTACAAGATTTTTCAGAAACCAGCCGCATTTTGATGCTCTTATAAATTATGTAATCCCTCATGTTATTGAAGATAAAAAACAAACCATCGGGGACTTTAAAATCAGAATTTGGAGCGCGGGATGTTCAACCGGCGAAGAGCCTTACACTTTGGCGATGCTTCTAAAGGACAAGCTTCCAGCTCCTTATACATTTGAAATCATTGCTTCCGACATTTCCCTTAAATCACTGATGACAGCGCAAAAAGGTTTTTATCCGGATTCCCGCATTTCAGGAATTCCGCAGAATTACCTTGCTTCGTATTTTACAAGGGTTGAAGGCGGTTATCAGATTAAGCCTGAGCTTATGAAGACAATCCGCTTTGACTACCACAATTTGCGTTTTGACATGGGCGCAAGAAATTTTGACATTGTTTTTTGCCGAAACGTTCTCATTTACTTCGACGAGGCGGCGCAGAAAATAACAATTGATAATTTCTGGAAGTCAATGGCGCGTCATTCCTATCTTTTTATCGGACATTCTGAAAGCCTTTTTGGAATGGACACGAAATTTGAATTCTTAAAAACACCGTGGGCTTGCCTTTATCAAAAAAATGAAAAATAAGCCCGCTTTTCTATTGCGGAGATTTTGTGATGGACAATATTGAAGTACTTGTTTGCGATGATTCAGCGTTGATGCGAAATCTTATTTCAAGAATTGTAGACGAAACCGAAGGCATGAATGTTTGCGGAACTGCAATGAACGGAAAATTCGCGCTTCAGAAAATTCCGTTTCTTAAGCCGGATTTGATTCTTCTTGACATAGAAATGCCTGAAATGACAGGTGTTCAGTTTTTGGAAGAACGCAAGAAACGCGGCATGGACATTCCTGTTGTAATTCTTTCTTCTATAGCGACAAAAGGCGCGGCTGTAACAATGCAGTGTCTGGAGCTTGGAGCAAGTGACTTTATCACAAAACCGTCCGGCTCAATTTCAAGCAATATCGCATCAGTTTCAAGCGCGATTATCGAAAAAATTGCTTCTTACGGTGGAAAATATGCCCGCAAAAACGGAAAAAATATTCCGTTAACAGAAACTTTTGTAAAGCAGGCAAAGTTCCGTGAGGCTGAGGCCGCTGCAAAAAAAGAAGGTATTATAGATAAAATTGCTCCGGCGGCTTTGTCGCAGGAAACTTTTTCTCCAGTTTTATTTACTTCAAAAAGAAAAGAGCCGGAAGTCATTGTTCCGTTAAGAGAGCCCGGCAGAATTGAAGTTGTTGCCATTGGAATTTCTACCGGCGGGCCTAACGCGCTTAGAGAAGTTTTTGCGCATCTTGATCCTAAGTTTTCACGTCCGATTCTTGTTGTTCAGCACATGCCGGCGGGTTTTACAAAGGAATTTGCCGCGAGCCTGGATAAAATTTGTCCGCTTTCAGTAAAAGAGGCGGAAGACAGAGATGAAATTCATCCTGGGCAGATTTATATTGCGCCCGGGAACTTTCATATTGTTGTGGAAAAATCAACTTTGTGCAATGTAATCCGGCTTTCCAGCGCAGATCTTCGCAATGGACACAGACCTTCTGCGGACTGGCTTTTTGAATCCGTGGCGAAAATTTACCAGAACAGGGCGCTTGGAGTTATAATGACTGGAATGGGTCGTGATGGAGCGGTTCAGCTTGCGGAAATGAGAAAACAGGGAGCTTGGACTTTGGGACAGGACGAAGAATCATCGGTTGTTTATGGAATGCCTCGTGTTGCTTATGAGCTTGGAGCTGTCCAAAAGCAGGTTTCGTTGGAAAACATGGCAAACGAAATGAACACTCTTGTAAGGGAACACGGAAAATAATAAGCTGGCTTTTATGGCTTGTTGATTAGACTGAATGTTGAGTTTTATATTTTTGTCATCTTCAGCCAAAATAATCTGTCATCTTAGGGGCTAGAGCTGAAAATCTGTTTAACTCTAAAAAAATGACAGTTGTAATTAAAAAAAATTGCTTTACCAGCGTCCGCTTGCGCCGCCGCCGCCAAAACTTCCTCCTCCGCCTTTTCTAAAACTGTCTGAATTTCTTCTGCCTGAACTTCCGCCGCCAAAAATAAAAGGTAAAATCCAGAGATTTTTTCCGCGCCCAAATATTATAAAAATAAGCACTACAAAAAAGACAAACGCAAGAACAGAAAAAGGATTTTCTTCTTCGTCTTCTTCCGCAGAATTTTCAGCTTGGGACTGATTTTCTGTCATTTTTTCGTCGCTTGTTAAAACTGAAGCAATGGCTTTGATTCCGCTTTCGATTCCTTCAAAATATTTTTCCTGCTTAAACAGCGGGGTGATTTTGTTGCGGATTATACGTGCGCAAACTGCGTCTGTAAGAATTCCCTCTGCGCCGTAACCGGTTTCAATCCTTAATTCACGCTCTTTCATGGCGACTGTTAACAGAACTCCATTGTCAGTTCCTTTTTGACCAAGCTTGTATTGTTCCGCTTGCTTCATGCTGAATGACTCAATGTCTTCACCGTCCAAGTTTTTTACAATAATGACCGCAATCTGAATTCCTGTGCGCTCGTCCAAATTTGCAATGAAGGATTCAAGCTGCCTTAGTTCCGCTTTTGAAAAAATTCCCGCGTTGTCTAAAACCGGCTTATACATTCCGTCGGCTTCATTGTTAAAAGCTGCGCTGTTCTGTTCCCCTTTGTTTTTTGCGGAAAATGACAGAAATGCTACAATGAAAAATGTGAGGACAAGAATCCAAATGAAATTTTTGTTCTGCTTGCTTCCGCCGAAAAAAGATGCGCTCATTTTTTAGCTTCCGAATTAAAACGAAACTTCCGGGGCTTTTGCGGCTTTTTCTTCCGAGCGGAAATAAGCTTTCTTTGTAAAGCCGAAGATTTTCGCTGTTAGAATGCCGGGAAATTTTTGAATTGACTTGTTGTATTCGCTTACAGCATCATTGTATCTTTTTCGTTCCGTGGAAATTCTGTTTTCAATTCCTTCAAGCTGGCTTTGCAAATCAAGAAAATTTTCGTTTGCCTTGAGTTCCGGATAGCTTTCCGTTAGTGCAAGAAGCCGTCCGATGCTTGCAGAAAAAGTGTTTTGTTCAGCCTGAAACTGTGCGAATTTTTCAGGATCATCGGTTATGTCAACATTTACAGTTCCGCCAAGCTTTGACCGCGATTCAGCAATTTGTGTGAAAACGCTTTCTTCATGCGAAGCGTAGCCTTTTACAGTCGCCACAAGATTTGGAACTAAGTCAGAGCGTTTCTGATATTGATTTTCTACGTTTGCCCACTGCTGCTCAACTGCTTCACGCTTGTCGATGAGTCCGTTGTATCCGCAGCTTGAAAATGCAAAAAGGCACAAAAAAACTGCCGCCAAAGTGTAAAAAGTTTTTCTCATAATATAGAAAACTATGCAAAAAACGCTTTTTGGTCAAGTTTAACAATTTCTTTTTTTACGATATTGAATTTTTTACCATTTGAAAGTATCTTTATAAGAGCGTGTTTTTACGACTTTTTATTTCACGGTACGAGGTTTGCTATGGCAACAATGAAATATGATTTTTCAGTTGAAAACTTGGGAGAATGCAAGGTAAAGTCTCCTATTGAACTTTCTTTGGAGCACGGAAATTTCCGCGCCGCTTATGTTACAGACAATTCTTATGTTCGCCGCCAGGTGAATGTTTATAAAGGTGCTGAAGAAGATTGCGATGACAAAGCCAAGTTCATGGAAAAAGCAGGTCCTCGTGAATATATTTACTTTAACCCGACTCACGTTACTGCTGGAATCTGCACTTGCGGAGGTCTTTGCCCTGGACTTAACGATGTAATCCGCGCTGTTGTCCGCTGCCTTTGGAACCGCTACGGTGTGCGCAGAATCAAAGGAATTCAGTTTGGATATAAAGGATTCTTTGCAGAGCAGGGATATGACACAATTGACCTTAACCCGGATAATGTAGACACAATCCATAAAATCGGCGGAACTTTCCTTGGAACTTCACGCGGAGGCGGAGACAGAACTTCTGACATCGTAGATTCCATTGAGCGCATGGGAATCAACATGATGTTTATCATCGGTGGAGACGGAACCCAGAGAGGCGCGCTTGATATTGCAAACGAAATCGACCGCCGCGGACTTAAGATTTCAGTTGTGGGAATCCCAAAGACTGTAGACAATGACCTTCAGTTTATTGACCGCTCTTTCGGATTTGAAACTGCTGTTCAGAAGGCTACTCAGGCTGTAAATTCAATCCACATGGAAGCGCATTCGCAGATTAACGGAATCGGTCTTGTAAAGCTTATGGGACGCGAATCCGGATTCATTGCGACTGCGACTGCCATTGCAAGCCACGAAGCTAACTTCTGCCTTATTCCTGAAGTTCCTTTTGACTTGGATGGACCGAACGGCTTGCTTGCTCATATTGAAGACCGCTTGAACGAACGCCATCACGCTGTAATCGTTGTTGCAGAGGGAGCCGGACAGGAGCTTTTGACTTCTACAAATCAGACTGATGCTTCCGGAAACAAAAAACTTGCGGACATTGGTGTTTATCTTCGCGACAGAATCACTGAATATTTTGCTTCAAAGAAAATCCATATCAACCTTAAATACATTGACCCTGGATACGAAGTGCGTGCGGCTGTTACAACTGCAAACGATTCTATCTACTGCGAGCGCCTTGGAAACAATGCGGTTCATGCGGCTATGGCAGGAAAAACAAAGATTGTTATTGGACTTGTGCATGATAAATATGTTCATATTCCGATTTCAATGGCAACTTTGAAGAGAAACATTGTTGACCCGGAAAGTTCACTTTGGCGCGACTGTCTGGATGCAACTGTGCAGCCTGTATATATGGTTAACAATATCAACACTGTTGTAGAAAAGCTCAAGAAAGACGCTGACGAGGCAGAAGCAAAAGCACTTGCCCGCCTTGAAAAAGTCAACGGAATGAAAAACAGCTAAATTAAAATATTTTGCTGAATAAACGGGCTGACCTGCCGGGATTTAAAAGTCTTGTGCGGCAGCTCATTTTTTTTGACTTGCATAGAATAATATGCTATAAATGAAGAAGATTTTGTTTTCAGAATCTAAGGAGAACTACTATGGTAAAGAAAACTAAACGGTTTGCTGCATTTGCAATGGCATTTGCTTTTGCGGCTTCAGGACTTTTTGCAAAGCCTCTTACTGTAAAAGGTGTTGATGGCGAAGTTGAAATTAATATTCCAGATGATGTTTATAATATGGTTTCTGGAAGAGTTGATGAAATCAACAATGCGTTGCTTGAAAACGGTGTTAAAAAAAGCCAGATAACTAATGCCGCTAACATGGTAAATGAAGCTTATGAGAACATCAAAGATTACATTCCGACAGACTCTCCATTTACTGTTGCAGAAAATGGACTTAACGACTTTTGCGATGACCTTACGGATGTTATTCCGAACTCGCAGACTCAGCAGAATGTTTATGCGGAAGCCTGGATTGGAAAGATTTTCCCGGGATTCCATTTTGGTGCTGGTGTAAATGCAGGCGTTTCTGCGCTTGATGTTTCTACGCTTAAAGATGCTGCCCTTGCGCTTGGTGTTGATGACGTAAAAGATATAAATGACACGCTTGTTTTCCCGACAATCACTGTTGACGCGCGTCTTGGCGGAATAATTCTTCCGTTTGATATTGGCGTTACTGCAATGTCAATTGACACTTCAAAGATGGATTCAGTTGACAAAGCTATTGATCCTGTTGCAATCGACTTCTTTACTCTTGGAGCAGACATCCGCTATGCGATTTTTCAGGGCGGATTCATGCGTCCAAAATGGTCAGTTGGAGCTGGATTCTATTACACAAAGGGTGGAGTTGATGTAGATGATGACACTGCAAAAGCCAGCCTTGACTTTAAGTCTACAACATTCATGGTAAATACACAGGCTTCTATCAAGTTGCTTTGCCTTGTTCCGTTCATTGGAGGACGCGCCTTGTTCTCAAAAACTTCTGTTGACTGGAAGGTAAATGCTGACTGGGCAAGCATCATTGCAAAAGAAGGTGATACTTATTATGATGGTGTTGCAGACGCATTAAAATGGGGAATTCTTCCTAGCTCGTTCAGCGGAAGCTCTTCTGGATTTTCTGTTTATCCGCAGGTGTTTGGAGGAATCGGGCTTGACCTTCTGTTCCTGAACCTTACTGTAAGCGGAAGCTACGACATTGCGTCAAAGATTCCTTCTGCGGCTGTAAGCGTTCGTGTTGCTTGGTAATTAGATTGTAAATAGAGCTAATAAAGAAACAAAAGGGGCTTCCTGGTTGGGAAGCCTCTTTTTATGTCTATGCGTCAGCATAATGGCACGTAGATTATCATTGGCTTGATAGTATGCTTATCATTATAATGATGTGTTTCTCATTATAATGTATGGAAGCTAGGCATTACGTTGTATAGCTCAGATACATTATGTTGAGTGAAGCAACTCCAAGCTATTTTTTCTGTTTCTTAAATGTCTGGATTCCTTCAATAACAAGAATTACTGCAAGAACCGCCATTGCCGCTGCGAATAAAAGCTGGAACCAGTTTCCCCAGACAAGAGCTCCCTGCACGCCTTGAATCATTGCCGCAATCTTTTTGTATACAGTAAGAACAAGGCTTGTTAAAGTAGCCGCAAGCATAAATGCCATTGGAATAAAGAACATCTTGTTGTTTTTTCCTGCCTGACCGAGCCAAGCTGCAACCGCCATAAGCGCAAGTCCTGCCAAAAGCTGGTTTGCCGCACCAAAAAGTCCCCAAATCTGGCTGAGCTTAAGTCCGCCCAGAACGCTTCCGATTACAACCATTGAGATTGTTCCGAAGAACGGATTTGCAAGAACTTTGCGGATTCCCTTTGCGTCTTTCCAAGAAAATTCTCCGTCTTTAAGGAAAAGCTCGCTGAACATAAATCGGCTAAGTCTTGTTCCTGTGTCGAGTGAAGTAAGGGCGAATACAGAAACCGCAAGTGTAAGAAGAGCGTTTATCGTGTTGTAAATTCCGCTTCCTTCTTTACCAAAAAGTGTCGCGATTCCAGCACCGAATGCTGCGGATGGTGAGCCGAATTTTCCTTGTTTCCACTGGGTCCAGATAACGCCTACAGAAATAAGTGCGATTATTCCAAGCGCGGATTCAATAAGCATTGAGCCGTATCCGATTGCCTTTGCGTTTTTTTCGTTGTCAAGTTGCTTTGAGGTTGTCCCTGTTGCAATCAGCGAGTGGAATCCAGAGCAGGCGCCGCAAGCTACTGTTATGAAAAGCGTTGGGAAAAGGAATCCTGCCTGTGTCTTCCAGCCTGTGAATGCCGGAATTGAAAATTCGATTGCAGAGCTTCCTTTAAATGCATTGACTAAAATTCCTGCAAGTGCAACAAGCATCATGGCGTAAAGCAAAAAGCTTGAAAGGTAGTCGCGCGGCTGAAGCATAATCCACACTGGAACAAGAGAAGCTACCGCTATGTAAACTCCTACAAAAACAATCCAGGCGTTGCGGCTCATTGCGAATCCCACGTTGAGACCGATTATTGTAACAATCACAATTCCGATTATTCCAAGGATTGTAGCCGGAAGCGTTTTTAGTCCGCATTTGTTTGTTATGATTCCGTAGATAACGGCAAGCACAATGAATAAAATTGAAATCATTGCTGTCGTCTGGTTGTTTGTCGGATTTGAAACAAGCCCGAACATTACTGGGCTTCCTGCCACGGTAAAGAAGGTTCCTGCAACAACGTTTACAAACGAGGCGATTACAAGGATAAGAACAAGAAGCGCAAAAATAATAAAGAGCTTTTTTGCCTTTGCTCCCATTGTGTCGTTTATGATTTCGCCTACGGATTTTCCCTTGTGCCTTATAGATGCAAACAGCGAGCCAAAGTCCTGGACTCCGCCAAAGAAAATTCCTCCGATTATGCACCACAAAAATACTGGAACCCATCCGAAAACTGCCGCCTGTATAGGTCCGTTGATTGGTCCTGCCCCTGCTATGGAAGAGTAGTGATGTCCCATGAGAACTGCCGGTTTTGCAGCCACGTAGTCAATTCCGTCAGGTGTTTCCTTTGCCGGTGTTTTTTTCGCCGGATCAATTCCCCATTGCTTTGCAAGCCACGAACCGTAAAAAACGTATCCGCAGAAAAGCAGAACAAGCGCCGCTAAAATAATCAGTAAAGCAGCCATCTCTTTTGCCTCCAAAAAATATATAAATGTGAATGAGTTTTGAATCTCACTCAAAATTTGCTTAAAAAGCTACAGTGGCATTTTTGAAAAAATACTGCGCAGATTTCTTCCGTGCCAGTTGAACCAAGTTTTTCCTGCTGAAACGTCGTAGACAATCAGACTGAAGTTGCTCCAGCCAAAAAAGGAAAACTTGTACGACTTGTGCAGCTTGATTTTTTTTGCTCCCTTGGCTGCATCTTTTTCAACTGAGCTGGCTATGACAATCAGGCTTATGTCTGAATTTTTGTGTCCGTAGAAAGGCTTTACTTTTGAAAGTCCTTCTGACCATGCCGCGGTGGAAAGTTCCTTGAGCTTTTTCAATGAAAGGTTTTCTTCAACTACAAAATAGACATATTCATTTGAATCCACTTCCGCGATTCTTGCCGTCTTTGTTAGAAAATAATGTTCCTCGTGCGAGTGGAATTCCGCAGTTGCACAAAAATCTTTGCATGGATTTCTTGAAACATCGTAGTATTTTTTATATGAAAGCAAAACATTTTCAAGGCAGCTTTCCTCTGTCAATTCTGAAGCCTCGTTAAAGAAATTTCAGTATTTATTATATAGCGGCTTGTAAAATGTTGCAACAAATTTTTAACTTTTTACTTTTCAAAACATTTAATATAGTTTAATATTATTTAAGTTTTTTCTTGATTTCTGGGGTTACAAATTAAAAAATCAAGAAACAGGGGTTGTTTATATGGAATACAGTATTAAAAATGCTTATTGTAAACGTGTTTGGGATGACATTTCTGTGCGCTATGCAGATCAGGGTCATTTTCTTCAGGCTGCTGGACTTGTTCTTGAAGCAATTTCTCCTGCGGTAGACAAAATGCCTGAGCTGGAGCAGTATGCTGTTCTTGAGCGTTTCGTTGAGCCAGAGAGAATTGTAATGTTCCGTGTTCCTTGGACTGACGATGCAGGAAAACCTCACGTAAACCGCGGATTCCGTGTTCAGTTTAACAGCGCAATCGGACCTTATAAAGGAGGTTTGCGTTTTTCTCCGGAAGTAGGACTTGATGTTTTGAAATTCCTCGGATTTGAGCAGGTTCTTAAGAATTCCCTTACAACTCTTCCAATGGGCGGCGGAAAAGGCGGTTCAGACTTTGATGGCCACGGAAAATCAGACGCTGAAATCATGAGATTCTGCCAGTCATTTATCACAGAGCTTTATCGTCATATTGGCGCAGACACAGATGTTCCAGCTGGAGACAAAGGTGTAGGCGGAAAAGAAGTTGCTTATATGTTCGGCCAGTATAAGAGAATTACAAACCAGTACACTGGAGTTCTTACAGGAAAAGGACTTTCATTCGGCGGTTCTCTTGCCCGCACAGAAGCTACAGGCTACGGACTTATCTACTTTGTTGAATGTATGCTTGCAAAAAAAGGCCAGGACTTCAAAGGAAAGACAGCTATTATTTCTGGAGATGGAAACGTTGCCCAGTACGCTGCTGAAAAACTTCTTCAGCTCGGCGGAAAGCCAATCACTTTGTCTGATTCAACTGGCTATATTCTTGATGAAGAAGGAATCACTGCGGAAAAACTTGCCTATGTAAAGGAATTCCGCGCACGCAAAGAAAAAGTAGACGCTTATGTAAAGAAATATCCTAACGCAAAATTCTTCAAAGGCGAAAAACCTTGGGGCGTAAAAGCTGACCTTGCATTGCCTTGCGCAACTCAGGATGAAATTTACCTTGAGGATGCAAAGAAACTTGTTGCAAACGGATGTATGCTCGTTGCAGAAGGCGCAAATATGCCTACACGCGCGGAAGCTATCAAGTATCTTCAGGAAAATAAAGTTATGTTCGCTCCTGGAAAAGCCGCAAACGCTGGTGGTGTTGCGGTTTCTGGACTTGAAATGAGCCAGAACTCAGAGCGTCTTTCTTGGACATTTGAAGAAGTTGACTCTAAACTCAAGCAGATTATGACAAACATCCACGACAACGCTTACGAAACTGCAAAGAAATATGCTACAGAAGGCGACTATGTTGCCGGTGCTAACATTGCAGGATTTGTAAAAGTTGCAAACGCAATGGTTGCCCAGGGATTGGTTTAATCACTGATTTCTAGTTAGCTATTCAAAGGCTGCTCTTTAAGCTGAATTTATTTAGCTTAAAGGGCGGTTTTTTTTTAGCAGTTTTTTATGCGTGGAAAGTTTGATTTTTTGCAAAGTTTTTCAATTTCCTGCCATTTTTTTTCTTTTATAAGATTTTCGGGGCACATCCAGCTTCCGCCCACTGCGCCTACATTTTTGCATGAAAGATAACTTGAAAAATTTTCAGCATTTATTCCTCCGGTCGGGATGAACATTGTTTGCGGAAAAGGTCCTGCCAGCGACTTTAGGAATTTTGTTCCGCCCATTACTTCCGCAGGGAAAAACTTTAAAAAATTCAGTCCGGCTTCTATTGCCTGCTCAATTTCGCCCGGCGTGCAAACTCCAGAAAAAAACGGAACTTCATGCTCAACGCACCAATTTACTGTTTTTGGATTGAATCCCGGGGAAACAAGAAAATCCGCTCCGGCATTCTGGGCTTTTTGTGCGAGGCTTGTGTTTATTACTGTTCCGGCTCCAACAAGAATATTCGGAAACTCTTTTTTTATTGATTCTATGCAGCAAGCGATTTTTTTTAGCCCTGTTTCGCCGTCGTTTGTCCTGAAAGTTATTTCGACAGCTTTCATTCCGCCGTTTGTGAGCGCGCGTGCAAGTTTTATTGCGTCTTCTTTTTCCTGTACTTTTGCAACTGGAATGATTTTTGCGTTTTTGATTTTTTCTGCGGTTTGTTCAAACATAAAATAAGTATTGCATAAAAAAAACTGGTGTGCAAGAAAATTTACTGGAAACGTTATTATTTTTGTAAGAAAATTACAAAGAATTTATAAAAAAAGTTTGACAAATTGAATCGACACGTGTATACTTTTTCGTGTTGAGCAACCGATTTTTCTTGTTTTATAAGAATTGTTGGTGTAAACTTTAAGCATTGCAAAGTTTTTGGATTTGCATTGTTTAATAAAATAGTTTGGAAACGTTTTTATGGAAAGGTCCGCTTCTGTTGTTACAATTTCGGATATTGCCCAGGAACTTGGAGTTTCAAAGTCAACAGTGTCCCGAGTTATAAACTGCAAGGGGCGGATTGGCGCGGAAACCCGGCGGCGTGTAATGGAAAAAGTTCAGTCGTGCAACTATGTTCCTAATCCGATGGCAAAAGGACTTGTTTTGCGGCAGACTTTCAATATTGGCGTTGTGATTCCAAAGAATGAAGAGGACAATCCGTTTTTTCAGAATTGCCTCGTTGGAATTTCTGAATCTGTTTACAAGGCTGGCTATGATGCTCTGATTGTTGTTCAGGGCGGCGGAGACATTACTCCGTTAAGGCGGCTTGTTATAAATAGGAAAGTTGACGGCATTATTTTGACTCGTCTTGAAGAAAAAGATGAATCTGTGGACTTCTTGAAAAAAGAAGGGATTCCGTTTATTGTAATGGGCACGCCCGATGACAATGAGTTTTGCCATGTTGGAAGCGACCAGATTTCTGGCTGCTACGAAATGACAAAGTTTATGATAAGCCGCGGATGTGAAAAAGTTGCGGTTCTTGCTGGCGACAACAAAAACAGCGTGAACACTTTCCGATTTGAAGGATTTAAGAGAGGCTTTGCTTCTTCTGGAATTTCCTTGGACGGCAGTGTTGTTCATTGGAATCTGGAAAGCCAGAAGGATGTTTTTTCTGTCTTGCCGGATATTATGAAAAAAAATCCGCAGTGCCTTGTATGTATGGATGACATTATCTGCGTATATGTGCTTAAATGGCTCAAGCAGAATGACTATGAAGTGCCGGCGGACATTCAGGTGATTTCGTTTTACGACAGCCAGGTTTTGGAGAACAATACACCTCCGATTACGGCTTTGAATGTAAATGTTTCAAATCTCACAAAGAAGGCAGGAAATCTTCTTGTGGATATTATAGAAGGAAAAAAAGTTCCAAGCCACACAAAAGTCGGCTACGAGCTTAGAATAAGGGAATCTTTCCGCTGATTTGCGGTTGGAATATAAAAGCTTCATTGTTTTATAATTAGGAGGACAAAATGAAGAAAGGTATTATTGCAGCTGTGGCTGTAGTATCTGTAGGTTTGCTCGCATTTACAGGATGCAGCAAGAAAGCTAAAAAATCTGAAAAAATAACTCTTACTGTATGGGAGTCTCTTTTAGGACCAGATGAATTCATTAAACAGGCTGGAGCTAAATACACAGAGTCCCATCCGAATGTAGAAATCAAGTTCGTAAACGTAGAGCTTGGAGATTCAACAGGACAGATTTCTCTTGACGGACCTGCTGGAGTTGGCGCAGACCTTTTTGCTGCTCCACATGATAAGCTTGGCGAACTTGTTAACGGCGGACACGTTGCTCCAACAGCAAACCCAGACGTTGTTGCAAAAGAAGTTCTTGGCGCTTGTTCAAAGGCTCTTACCTATGAAGGAAAAATGTACGGATACCCGGTAAGCGCGGAAACTTACGCTTTGTTCTACAACAAGGATCTCATTGCTGAAAAAGATGTTCCAAAGACTTGGGATGCTCTTGCAAAATGGGTAGTTGATTTCAACAAAAAGAATCCAGACAAACGCGGATTTATAATGGATGTAGGAAACGCATACTATTCAATCGTATTTACAACAGAAAACGGAAACCGCGTCTTCGGTTCAACAGGAGCTGACACTTCTACAACATATCTTAACAATGATGATGCTGTAAACGGAATGAAATTCTTCCAGTCGCTTAGATCTGCTCTTAATGTTCCTGCGGCAGACCTTTCAACTGGCGCTTGCGACGCAGCATTCCAGGGCGGACAGGCTGCAATGCACATCACTGGACCTTGGAACGTAAAGAACTTTGTAGATGCAGGACTGAACTTTGGTGTTGCTCCTCTTCCTTCACTTCCTGGTGACAAAGTTCCAGCACCTTCGTTCTCTGGAACACGCGCTATGTTTGTAAGTTCTTACTCTGATCATCCGGAAGAAGCTGCTGACTTTGCCCAGTTCCTTATCAGCCCTGCTATGCAGCAGCTCAGATTCGACATCACAGGAGCTATGCCAGCTATCAACGTAAAAGTTTCAAGCGAATACATTGGCGGATTCCTCCAGCAGCTTGACTACGCATTCCCGATGCCTTCTGTTCCGCAGATGTCTGCATTCTGGGAGGCATTTGGAAACGCTTCAAAGAATATTTGGGACGGTGCAGATGTTAAGAAAGAACTTGACGCTTGCAACGCTACAATTCTTGGAATATAAGTTTAATAGCTTTTTCTTGTAATAAGCGAGGGGTTGCCCTTGGGGGCAGCCTCTTTTATTTAGGGGTTGTCACAACCATAAAAACGGCTGACTCAAGGGCTTGGCTGTAAGTGTGCCTTGACCAGACGTATTCAATTGCGAGGTGTCTTATGCGGATAGAGTCCGATGGAAGTTCTGCAAAAAAGGTAAAAGTCGCATCTTTATGCTTCATGGGATTAGCCCATATTATTTACCTTAAACAATATGTCAAAGGCGCTCTTTTTGCTGCCCTTGAAGTTCTTTTTCTTGCTTTTCTGCCAGTTACTTGCAGAAAGATTTTTGATTTGATTACTCTTGGCGAGCCGCAGCCTGATATTCCGGTTAAGTTTCGCAATAACTCTATGTTTATGCTTATCGACGGAATTCTTATTCTTTCGATAGTTGCTCTTTTTGTAGTTGCTTATGTAATTTCTGTAAGAAGCGCAAAAAAATCCTATGAAGAATACTGCAGGTCTAAACGGTTTGTTTCTCAAAAGTCCTCTTTGGCTGAGGTTGGCAACAAGGCGTTCCCTATTACAGGTCTTGCTCCTTGTGTAGTTATGCTCCTTGTTTTTGTTGTTGTTCCGCTTCTTTTTAGCGTTGCGGTTGCTTTTACAAACTATTCTGCTCCAAACAACCTTCCTCCTAAAAATACTGTAGATTGGGTTGGATTCCAGAACTTTAAAGCGCTCCTTTTTGGCGGAACAAACTGGTCAGCTGGTTTTGCACGCGTCGCAATCTGGACATTTGTATGGGCTGTGGCTTCAACTTTTACCTGCTACTTTGGCGGACTTTTGGTTGCCGTTCATTTGAATGAAAGCGGAATCAAGATTGCTCCAGTGTTCAGGTTTATATTTGTCTTGCCTTACGCAGTTCCGGCTGTAATTACAATGATTCTGTGGCGTCATATGCTTAACGGAACTTTTGGAATTGTAAACAGAACTCTTGTTGCGCTTGGAATTCTTGAGTCGGGAAATGCGATTCCATGGATTGGAGATGCGACACTGGCAAAAATAATGTGTATTGTAATCAACCTTTGGGCTGGATTTGGCTATTTTATGATGCTTTCTATGGGAACAATGACAGCTATTTCCAAGGATTTGTACGAAGCTGCAAAAATTGACGGTGCTAACGGATCTCAGATTTTGCGGCACATTACAATGCCTCTTGTTCTTTACCAGACAATGCCTTTGATTATCATGAGCTTTACACATAACATCAACAACTTCGGAATCATCTTCTTCCTTACAGGAGGTTCTCCTACTGTTGCTGATTCCACAACCACAATGGCGGGCGGAACTGATATTCTTGTTACTTGGATTTACAAGCTTACAATTACAATGCTTAGATACAACTACGCTTCTGTTATCGCAGTACTTATCTTCGTTGTTCTTGCGCCGTTTGCTATTTATCAGTTCAGAAATACCAAGGCTTATAAGGAAGGTGAAGTATGAAAAATTACCACTCGTTCAAGCAAATCAGCAAGACTTTTTCTTATCTTATTTTTATACTGATTTCGCTTGTTGTTTTTTATCCGCTTGTTTATGTTGTTGCCGCCGCTTTTGCTCCTGGAAACGGAATTGCAAGCATGAACATTGTTCCTTTCAAGGACGGATTCACGCTCAAGCACTTTAAGTATCTGTTCTTTGAAACCCAATACTGGCTGTGGTTTAAGAACACATTCATCATCGCCCTTTGGACAACACTTCTTACTGTTGTGATTTCCTCATTGAGCGCTTATGTTTTTTCACGCTTTAAGTTCGTCTTTAAACACACCCTTTTGATGAGCATGCTTATTCTTCAGATTTTCCCTTCATTTGTAGGAATGATTGCAATCTATGTAATTTTGAACCGTATCGGCGGACTTGATACTCTGTGGGGACTGGTGCTTGTTTATGTTGCCGGCGGAATTCCGTACAACACTTGGATGGTAAAAAGCTACATGGATACAGTAAGCAAGAACCTTGACGAGGCTGCAAGAATTGACGGTGCAAGCCACTTTAGAATTTTTGGAACAATCATCCTTCCTGTTACAAAGCCGATTATCACATTCCTGGGAATCTCAAGTTTTACAGGACCATGGATGGACTTTATCTTCCCGAAGTTTGTTTTAAGAAGCCCGGAAAAACAGACACTTGCGTTGGGCTTGTTCTCTTTCGTTTCTGATAAAAAGAACGAGTTTACAAACTTCGCAGCAGGTTCTTTGGTAATCTGTATACCGTTCGTAATCTTCTTCCTGTTCACACAGAAAGCAATGATGATGAGCATGGGAACAGCGGCTGTAAAGGAATAACCATCGAAAAAAAATAAAAAACTGTGAGCAAGTGCGAACAGTTTTTTATTTTTTAACCAATGTACATTGAAGTTTTCAGAATATTTGCGATTAAGCATGAGCAAATGTTCTGAAAATAACAAACGCAAGGCTTAATGCCCCGAGAAAAAAAGCAACTGTGAGCAAGTGCGAACAGTTTTTTATTTTTTAACCAATGTACATTGAAGTTTTCAGAATATTTGCGATTAAGCATGAGCAAATGTTCTGAAAATAACAAACGCAAGGCTTAATGCCCCGAGAAAAAAAAGCAACTGTGAGCAAGTGCGAACAGTTTTTTGTAACTTATTATTCCCCGGCTAGACTGGGGAATTTTTTTTGCTCATGCTAAAGGTTATGATATTGCCATTTGAAATATAACTTTTTGGGAATATAATCCTGAATAGTAGGAGCAATTTCAATGCGCGCTGAAAGAATACTTCCTAAGAGGCTAAGTGAGTATTCCTAAAGCCCTAAGTAAGTATTCCTAAGAGCCTTAGAGAGTATTCCTTAGGGTCTTAGGAAGTATTACTCAGCCTCTTAGGAAGTATCGCTACGGGTCTTAGGAAGTATTCCTCAGGGTCTTAGAAAGTATTCCTTCAGCTTTTATGACAGAAAGCACTGAAATGTCAAAACAACGATAAAAAACGTAGCCAGTCCGTTGAGCAAATATAGTAACTATGTTTAAAAATAAGGGGCAATATAGTTGCTTTATTTTTCGTCTACGTATTTATTGGTCCAGTCGCCGCTTGTGGTTACTGCAATATTGCCGCTGATGCTAAGGTTCTGGAATTTTAGCTCATCTTCGCTGAATTCTTTTTTGCAGCCTATGGCAAAGTTGCGCAGGTTTACGGTCATTAGCCTGTTGTGCGTGAACATTTTACCCTGCCTATGCTCTTTGTAGTCAGCAAGGACAAAGTTTGCGCCGCAGTCTGCAATCACAAGCTCCTTAGGGCGGATTGCTACAATGCGCATTGGCCCGTAAAAGTGCGAGTTGCGCTCGGCATAATCTGGAATGTAAGCTGTAATTGATGTCCATTCTGTTAGACTGCCAGTTTGAGTATCTTTGCCAGTTGCGCTTATTGTTCTTGGAGAATCCGTCCAGCCATAAACTTTATAAGTTGACAAGTCCGAAGACAAAAGAACAAGCGCGCCGCGGCTGTATACTGTACAACCATCATTTAAAGTAAATTGATTTGCAGGATTTAAACTTTTTTCGTTTACAAGAACTGCCACTGTTCCGTCTTCAAGAACCGCCATGTCTGTAACTTTGCCGGAAACACCGATAGTCGAGAGTTGAATTCTTTTTTGTTCTGTTAACTTTACATTTTCATCTTTTGTAAAATATATGATATTTGGATCAGAAGAGTCTTCATAATCTATATATATAAGGTAAACTTTATTTTCTTGAACCGCAAAATTCAAAAAACTTTGACCTTGTGGGGTTCTAGGATCACCGAAAGCTTCTGTATTGCCACTTTTGTCAGAATTTTGCAAACAGAATTGAAATTGAATAATTTTTTTTTCAAGACCAATCCAATATGTATCTGTTTTGCTGTCATAATAAAGAGGGTTTTTTATAAGTTTTGATGTGTCGCTAATATTTAAAACAGAATCATTGTCCTTATATAAATTGCTGCCTTCTATATGGTAGATTTGTCCGTTGTTGTCTTCCACGGTATTGTATGAAGTTCCAAAACTAACGCTCTTAGAAGATTTATTACATGATGGGTAGTCGTAGATATATTTGGTGTTGAGATAATCCGTAAGAATCATATACTTTGAATAATACGCGGTTTGTCCCTCAAGAATCATTGCAATATTGCAGTCTGTGGTTTCGCCGGCTCTTACGGTAATCTCTGTGCTTCCGCTGCCTTCAAGGATGTTTTCGCCTGCGTTCCAGGCTTCCGCTGTGGCTGTGTATTTTCCCGGCTCCAGGTCGCCAAACTCTATTACCCCCCCCACAGCTCCTTCCTCGGTTTGGTCAAAGTCGTCATTATAAAGGCGCACAATGAATTTGTCGGCGTTGTTTTTGCTGTAAGTGTATGTGGCGCGACCGCTTCCGGGCAGGGCAACACGGACAGAGCCGTTTTCGCCGGAGTCGGAGCTCATGTTCATGCATGAAATAAATGCGAACAAAAATGCTGGTAAAATAGAAAAAATCAGTTTTTTCATAATGTTCCTCCTTGGTCAGGGATTCCCGTGTCGCTCTGCGCGGGAATGACAGTTTTTTTGTCAGTAAATGCTATCACCTTGTCATTATCCGGCTTGACCAGATAATCTGCACCGTAAAACAACAGTCCTTATAATTATGATTTAAAATATTCTAATTGTCAGCATTTGAGGGTATTTTTTTAACTTTTTTATTGCGCAATCTGTTGCTCACTTTTTGTTTTGTGAGGTTTTGTTATAAAAATTTTCCTAGATTTTTTGAAATTTCCGTGATATTATTTTTATAAATCAACACGTGTAAATATCAAGGATTGGAGAAAAACATGATTTCATATTCTTTTGATAATAAAAGCCTTTTTAAGGGTGAAAAAAGATGGTTTCCGATTATGGGCGAAATCCATTATTCACGATACCCGGACAGCGGCTGGAAAGAGGCTCTTTTAAAAATGAAAGAGGGCGGAGTGGATATTGTGAGTTCCTACGTAATTTGGATTCATCACGAGGAAATTGAAAATCAGTTTGAGTGGACAGGCTGGCGCGATCTTCGCAAATTTGTTCAGACTATAAAGGAATGCGGGCTTTCAATGATTTTGCGCATCGGGCCTTGGAGCCATGCGGAAGTTCGTCACGGAGGATTCCCGGACTGGCTTCTTGCAAAATGTCCTGATGCACGCAATACGAATGATGAAAAATATTTTGCGGAAGTTGAGAAATTCTACAAGGCGATTTACGAGCAGGTAAAAGGCTTGCTTTTAAAAGACGGTGGTCCGATTATCGGAGTTCAGATTGAAAATGAATTCGGCCATTGCGGCGGACTTACAGGCGATGCAGGCGAAGCGCACATGAAGCGTCTTGAAAAAATGGCGCGTGAAACTGGCTTTGATGTTCCTTTGTATACTGCTACTGGCTGGGGTGGAGCTGTTACAGCCGGACTTTTGCCTGTTATGGGCGGCTACTGCGAAGCTCCTTGGGATCCGCGCATTACAGAAATTGAGCCTAGCGGAAACTACGTGTTCACTTACGAGCGCAACGACCATGCGATTGGCTGCGACTTTGGACTTGGCGAAGGAATCACTTTTGATATGACAAAATATCCATATCTTACTGCGGAGCTTGGCGGCGGACTTCAAGTTACTTTAAAACGCCGTCCGATTGCACAGCCAAAAGACATTGGCGCTATGAGCCTTGCAAAAATGGGAAGCGGTTGCAACCTGCTTGGCTACTATATGTATCATGGCGGACAGAACCCGGAAGGAAAGCTTACAACTCTTGAAGAAAATATTGCGACTGGCTCTTTGAACGACATGAGCATAAAGAACTACGATTTCCGAGCGCCTTTGGGAGAGTACGGACTTCCAAACGGAACTTACGGCGAGATAAAATTGTATTCACTTTTTGCGCATGACTTTGGAGAATTTCTTGCCTCCACGGAAACTGACTTGCCTGACTCAAATCCTATTACACCGGAAAACTTTTCTGACTTGCGCACAAGCTGGCGTTACAAAGAATGTGAGAAATGTGGAAAAAAACGCGGCTTTGTCTTTGTAAACAATTATCAGCGCAGAAGAAAAATGGCTGGGCATAAAAATGTTGTGCTTGCTTCCACAGAAAAAAGCGGCGCGGACATTCAGTTCCCGGCGATTGATGTTGCAGACAAAGACTTTTTCTTTTTGCCGTTCAACATGAAAGTTGCGGATGGACTTTTAAAGACTTCGCTTGCAACTCCGCTTTGTGTTTTAAATAACCAGCGCAAAGTTTACGTTTTTTATTCAGCTGCAAAACCTGTCGGCTCTTTGGCTGAAAAAGATTCCAGTGTTTGTTCCGCAAAGGACGCTTCCGTTTCTCTTTATCAGTTTGAAGGCGAGGTTCCTGACTGTGATATTGTAACGCTTTCAAGAGAAGATGCATTGAACGCTCATAAAGTTTCTGCAAACGGAAAAGAATATCTTGTTGTGACGGATTCAGTTTTGTTCCAGAATAACCAAGATGGAAAAACAGAACTTGAATTTGAAGACTGCAAGAAAATTTCATTCAAGGCATTCCCGGAACTTGAAAAAGTTCCAGAAGGATTTTCTGCAAAAAAATGCGGCGGCGGATTCATGGTTTATACTTTCGACCAGGACGCTGCGGAATCTCCAAAAGTTTCGTGCCAGAAAATTTCAGAAGATGAAAAAACTGCGGTCTATAAAATTTCCGTGGAAAGCTGGCAGAACGGACTTGATGATTTATTTATTGACATTGGATATGCCGGAAACTGCGCGCGCCTTTATGAAAACGGAAAGCTTATTGACGACGGAATTTTTGTTGGTGAAAATTATCCGTGGAGCATCGGGCTTAAACGCTACGGAAAAAATGCGCATGACTTTACTTTGGAAATTGATGCGCTCAAAAAGGACGCTCCGATTTTTATAGAAGAATGGCCGGACTTTGCTGGTCAGGGTTCGCTCAAAAAAGTCAACGGAATAAAGGCTAGAGCTTTTGTGAAAATTTCTGCCCAGCTTTAAAGATTAGGCAGTTTTAAAATCCGTCTTATTTTTTAAGGCATTTAAATTAGTCCTCCTCATCATCCCTGGATTTGCTTTTTGGTCATTGTGGCAAGTCCGGGGATGATTTTTTTGCATAGGGAGTAAAATATTTTAATAAAACTTGATTTATGAAATTGTTGTGCTAAAATAATTGGCAGATGTTTCATTACGGAGAAGATTTTTGAAGCTCAGCTTTTTACAGTTTGAATTCAACCTTGAATTTTTAAAGCCGGCCATCGTCAGCGCAAATCCTTTGTTTGTTCTTCGCGGAATGCTGGGAAAGAACCTGCGTTCAATGTGCTGCATTTCCAGGCAGTCGGTCTGCGGCGAGTGCCTTTACAGCAAAACCTGCGTCTATTCGTATATTTTTGAGACGATTCTTCCGTCTGATAATTCTGTTCTGCCCGGACGGAACAAGGGCTGCCATCCTTATTCGCTTTCTGTAAAAAAACGGGAACACAAAAATCCTTTGACAGAATATTCATTTGTCCTCACGCTTTTTGGAAAATCTGTTGAATATCTTCCATATATATACGCGGCTTTTGTCCGTGCCGGAAACGACGGAATCTTTAAAAGCCGGGCACAGTTCAGGATTAAAAGCGTTGTTTCGGGCGGAAAAAATATTCTTATTGATGAAAATCATATTGATATGGAAATTTCTCCGCAGATATGGGATTCCGACGAGGGATTGAAATCAAGGCCGCACGAGATTCTTGTTGAACTGAATTCTCCTCTGCGGTTCAAGTTTGGCGGAAGATACGGAACAGATTTTTCTGCGCAGGATTTTATGGGCTGCCTTTACCGCCGCGCAAAGACTTTGTGCTCGCTTTACGGTGAATTTTTGGAAGATGATTGTCAGAAATATATTCCGTCGGAATCGATTGAAATTACAGACAGAAAAATCAGGTGGATTGACTTTAATCATTATTCCGCGCGCCAGAAAAATGCAATGGAACTTGGCGGAAGCGTGGGAAACTTTAAGATAACAGGAAACTTTTCAGACTTTGAGCTTTCTTTGCTGGAACTGAACAAAATTGCCGGAGCAGGAAAAAACACAAACTTCGGGCTTGGGCAGATAGATTATTGGAGCAAGTAGGAGAAAAAAAGATGGTAGATGTAAATATAACGAAAGAAGAACTTGTGATTGCAGCTTGGCTTCATGACGTAGGAAAATTTGCCCAGCGGGCGGATATTCAGGAACTATACGACAGGCAGCTTGAAGGCAGATATTGCAGGACTACAAAAGACGGACGTTTTACTCATCAGCACGTTGTTTATACGGAAGGATTTTTGAATAAGTATAAAGATGTTCTTCCTGACAATATTAATTTTGAGCATATAAAAACTCTTGCCGCAAGTCATCATAATCCTTCTTCTTATTTTGAGTGGATTATAAGCCAGGCGGACTGCTTGAGCAGCGGTTCTGACAGATGCAATATTTTGGGAATTGCAGAATGTGAAAATGAAAACCAGTTTGATGAGGAAAAAGAAAAGTTGAGGTTCTATGAAAAGCCGATGATTCACATTCTTTCAACCTTGCATTTGGATGGCCGCGCTGAACCTGAAAAAGCGTTTTGCAAAATGTCGGAACTTGAAGAAGATTCTGTGATTCCGGCTGAAAAATGTAAAACTTCAAAAGAAGAATATAAAGCGCTCTGGGATAAGTTTGTAAAAGATTTTCAGAAATTGCAGGGATTGAATTATGACGAATTTCTTCTGTCCTTAAATTCTCTGCTTGAGCGTTACTGGTGGTGCATTCCGTCTGCAACAAATTCCGATGCGGACATAAGTTTGTATCAGTATGCAAAGACAACCGCCGCTTTTGCAGCCGCTCTTTATGAATATCACAAAGAAGAAAATTCTGAAAATGAACTTTCGTTAAGAACAGACGGCAAAAAATTTCTTTTTATCAACGGCGATATTTCAGGAATCCAGAATTACATTTTTGATTTGAAGACTTCTTCTGACAATGCAAAACTCCTGCGCGCAAAAAGTTTCCAGCTCTGGGCGTTGAGCGAGATTATTTCTCTGTATATTACAAGGCAATTTGGTGTAACTTATGCGAACATTATGACTTCCGCCGGCGGAAAATTTATCATTCTTTTGCCGAATACACAAAAAGCAAAAAAACGGCTGGAAGAGCTTCAGCTTGAGATTGAAGAGTATTTCTTAAACGAATTCGCCGGAAAACTGACTTTTATTGTAAGTGACGGAACTGTGGCAAGTTATAAAGACTTGCAAAAAGAAAATGTGATTTCCCTTATAAACAAAATAGGCGATGACGGCGATATTGCAAAGTCAAGGAAAATGCAGAAAGTCCTTAAAAAATGCGGCGCTGTTTTGGAGACGCAGTATGAAAATTTGCAGAAATTTGGTGAATGCCCGAAGTGTGGAATTTTTGCCGCCAGAAGTGTGGAAGGTTCTGACGATGAGCGGCAGTGCAAGTCATGCGAAAAACTTATTGAAATTGGAGGAAAACTTGTAAAGTCAGCAAAACTTGTCTTGAAATCCGAAAAATTGCTTCATTTTGGCGACATGATAAAACTTTATGAATGGGATGAGGATGTAAAGTTTTATTATTCCGTAAATGATTACAAACCTAAATTTCCGCTGGTAACGTTGCCATATATCGCGCCAAAGACCGAAAACGATGAGCTTTTGACTTTTGAGGATATTGCAAATCTTTCTAAAGGAAATAAGAAACTTGCAATGTTCAAGGCAGATGTAGATAACCTTGGGCTCATTTTCAGCCAGTCTTTGGGAGAACGAATGTCATTTTCGCGGTATGCGGATTTAAGCCATCAGCTGCATTATTTCTTTTCCGGATTTTATTCCTGGTTTGTAAAGAATAAGACCGACCAGTTCGGCGAATTTTACAAAGATAAGATTTATACAGTTTTTTCGGGCGGGGATGATTTGTGCATTCTTGGAACTTGGGAAAGCGTTTTGCAGTTTGCCCTTGATTTTCAGAAAGAGCTTAAGATGTTTGCGAACAATAATCCTTCTGTAACGATAAGCGGCGGAATTGCGCTTGTGAATTCAAAATTGCCGGTAAGAAATATTGCGGACGAGGCAGAGAAGAATCTGGAGCTTTCTAAAAATCACATCGGAAAAAATGCGGTTACGGTTTTTGGAGCAACTGTATCTTGGACTGAATATGAAAAATACCTTTCGGACGGAAAATATTTTGCAGAGCTTATGAGGAAAAATGAACTTTCAACTGGAGTTATCTACAAATTTATTGATTTTGCAAACCGCGCGGAAAAAACATTGGGCGATAAAGATAAGATTGCAGATGTGAGCGAGCTTGTAAACACAAAAGACAGAATCTGGAAGAGCAATATGATTTATGTTCTTGCAAGGAATGTAAAGAATGATGAGCTGAAAAAAAGGCTTTTGGCTTACGGAGAGAATCCGCAGGAAATGGTAAAGTCCCGCATAGCGGTAAGTTATGCGTTGTATATGAATAGACATCTATAAAAACAATGCCTGTTTTTATAGATGTCGTCGAGTTTTAACGCTTGAAAACGTCAATCGTTAAAACATCGCAGTTTTTTTTAGGAGGAAAAAATATGGGAGACGGAAGAAATGGGAATCAGCAGTATTATGGAAACAGAAACGGCGGAGGATCTCAGAAGAACTCTTTTGAGGATAAATCTGAGACACCAAATCCTGTGAAAATTACAAGTTTTTACAAGGCTGACGGAAAAACAGTTCAGGAAGATTTGTTTGATTCTGTTGCGCTGAATGTTGCAAAATCATTCAAAGGTAAAAATAAAATTGGTAAAGACATCGGGGTTACATCAACCCAGTTAAGAAGAATTTTTGATGAAGTAAAAAGATTTGAGCAGATTCTGTCTCTTCAGGAAAATCAGTGGGAAAAACAGCTTCCATATATAAAGATGATAAAATCTAAAGTTGCGTATTCTGTTGCCCGTGCTGCAAAGCAAAAATCAGATGAAAAAGGAGTTTATAAGAACTTGGAATCTTTTATTTCCTCTGGAATTGATTTGATAAAAACTCAGGAAGATTATCATATTTTTGTAAATCTTTTTGAGGCCGCTTACGGATTTTATTACGAACTGGCACCAAGTAATTGCAGATAATTTTTACAGGAGAAAATTATGAAACAGATAGACACAAAAAAACTTTCAGGAAAAATTGTTGTAAAGACAGGGCTTCATATTGGAGCTGGCAATGACAAAGTTGAAATCGGCGGAATGGACAATCCGATTATCAGAAATCCACTTACACATGAACCGTATATTCCTGGCTCTTCGATAAAAGGAAAAATGCGTTCTTTAATGGAATGGAAATTTGACAAACTCAAAAGTACCGGCGGAAAAGTCTGTTACTGTGGACTTCCGGAGTGTGAAGTTTGCCGTGTTTTTGGAAGCGCAAATACAAAGTCGGAAGAGGCAAAAGACAGAGGTCCGACAAGGCTTATCGTTCGTGATGCAGTCTTGACAAAAGAATGGAAAGAGAAATTCAGAAACGGAAATTCTATTGTTGAAGAAAAGAATGAAAACTCATTGAATAGAATCACTGCGGAAGCAAATCCCCGTCCGATTGAACGCATTGTTCCCGGCGTAGAATTCGACTTTGAAATTTCCTACCGAGTAATTGATACCGACGATGGTGGCAAGACTGACGAAAATTATTTTAAGGAAGTTGTCCTTGAATCTTTGAAACTTTTGCAGGATGACTATCTTGGCGGAGGCGGAAGCCGCGGAAACGGTCAGATTGAATTTAAGGATTTGGTTGACGAAAATAATAATCCTGTAAATCTTTAGGCTTGAGGTGTTTATGCAACTCTATAAAGTTTCAATAAAACTGAAGTCCGCGCTTGTAACATCGTTAAAAGGCGACACAATCTGGGGACATATTGTGTGGGGAATCGCAAACCACGAGGACGAGCAGGCTGTGGAAAAATTTCTTGCGGAAGAAAAATCGGCAACGCCAAGCTTGATTGTTTCTTCTGCATTTCCAAAAGGAACAATCTGCAAGCCTTTTCCAAAGCATGAGGATAGAAAACCCAAATTGTCTACAGAAGAATATTCTCAAATAAAAAAAATCAAGAAAGAAAAATTTGTTTCTTCCGCAAAGTATTTTTCAGATTTTTCTGAAAATGAAACGAAATCTTTCAGTTTTGAACGGGTTCAGACAATGCACAATTCCATAAACCGGTTTTCAAACACGGTGGAAGAGGAAAATCTTTTTGCAGTGGAAGAATTTTGGGCAACTGGTCAGGATTTTGATTTGTATGTTTTATCATCATATTCTAAAGAACGGCTAAGTCAGCTCTTGGACTGGGCTTTTGAAAACGGATACGGTGCGGATTCCTCAACAGGAAAAGGAAAAATCTCTGTGGAAAATATTATTCCTGTGCAACCTAAAATCAGTTCAAATAAATATGTTGCGCTTGCACCGTTTGTTGCGGATTTTTCAGAAATTAAAGAAAAGTCTTTGCGTGCGAATACATTTATCCGCACAGGAAAAATCGGCGGGGCTTTTGCCTCATCAATGTGTCCTTATAAAAAGACAGTGGTTCTGTTTGATGAAGGTGCGGTTTTTGAGTCAGCAATACCGTTCCAGTTTATTGGAAAACTGATTACAAAAGTCCATTCTGATGAGCGGATTTGTCAGTCGGGATTCGCACCGATTTTGCCGATAGGAGATGATGAATGAAAGAAATCTACAAAATAAAAATCGAGCCGCTGACCGCCGTGCATATTGAAAGCGGAAACACATTGTCGCCGTTGGATTATAAGCTGGCAAATACAAGTTCTGGTAAAAGAAAATACGTCCGCTTTTCTTCTGATTCAATTCTGAACAGAGTCGCAACAGATGAAAAACTTAGAAATGAATTCGAGATATTTTCTCTGAACAGTGACATGAAATCTTTGCAGAGTTTTTTTCATAAAAACATGAAGAACGAAGATGTTTCTTACCTGTGTCTGCCGACTAAAGAATTTGAAGAGAAATATGACGAGAATCTAAAAAAAGACCCATTGCAGAATGCCTGCGAAGTCTTGGAAATGTACAGACCTTCCTTAAAGAGTTTCCCTGGAATTCCCGGAAGTTCAATAAAAGGAGCTATAAGAACGGCTCTTGTTGATTCCTGTGTAAAAGATGTTGAAAGCGGATTTGATTTTTACAAGGCAAAGAAAAACAGAAACTTTGAAAATCAAATTCTGACTAATAAAGATGCAAAAACAGATCCGTTTAGAGCAATTCATGTTGGCGACTGTAATTTTACAACACCGCTGACACAAGGTGTTGGAACTCTTCAGATTATAAATGGAGAAGCTGGACGTCTTTCAGAGAAAAATTCCACGCAGGTTCAAGCAGAGGTGCTTTTAGGTAAAATCGTTTCAAAAGAATCTGTTCCGCAGCTGTTTAGTCTTGCTATTGATAAGGATTTGCAGAAAACAGGAAATGTTTCAAAAAGATTCTTCATAAAAGACATTATAAATGAATGTAATTATTTTTATGGTGAAAATTTTAAGCAGGAATATGAGCATTTTTATAAAAATTCGGATTCCGAAAAACTTGAATTGATAGATAAACTTTTTATGGAAATTAAAAACATCACGGAGAAAGAATCTGAGAATTCATTTATAATAAGGCTTGGAAGATGGAGTCAGTTTGAATTCGTAACTTTGTATGATGAAAATCATAAATTTGGAGCTTCCAGAACCGTTCTGAATTACGACGGCCAATATCTTCCGATGGGCTGGTGCAAGTGCACTAAAGTAATCTGACTTTCAGAAAGGAATAAACCATGACTCCAAACACAATTCTAAAAAAAATAAAACTCGGCGAAACAGTTACCCAAGAATTCAAGCGTTGCGGAAATGGAATTCATTCTGATGTTTATGAAACTGTCTGCTCATTCTTGAACCGTTTTGGCGGAGATATTTTTCTTGGTGTTGATGATGACGGAAATATTGAAGGCGTGCCGGAAAATGCTGTGCGTGATTTAACTAGGAATTTTATAAACTGCCTTAATAATCCTTCTCTTTTTAATCCAGTCTGCACGGCAACTATTGAACCGATTTCTGTAGAGGAAAAAATTGTTCTTTGGGTTTATGTTCCGAACGCTTCTCAAGTTTACAGTTTTAAGGGAAAAGTTTATGACCGGCAAGGCGACAGCGACATCGTTGTTACTTCTACAGACAAAATTGCCGAGATGTATATCAGAAAGCAGAATATTTTTACAGAACGCCGTGTTTTTCCATATCTTAAGCTTGAAAATTTGCGGGAAGATGTTTTTCAAAAAGCAAGGCAGCTCGCATACAACAGGAATTCAAATCATTCCTGGATGAAAATGGACAATATGCAGCTTTTAAAGTCTACCGGGCTTTACACACATGATTATGCTACAAATGAGGATGGTCTTACTCTTGCCGCGGCTCTTCTGTTTGGTCAGGATGAAGTGATTCAGGATATTTGTCCGACATACTGGACAGATGCGCTTTGCAGAAAAATCGACACAGACCGATATGATGACCGCGAGATTATTCAGACGAATCTGATTGACAGTGTTGACCTGCTTATGCAGTTCGCCAAAAAGCATACTTCTGATAAATTTTATTTGGATGAAAATATGCAGAGCATCAGCCTGCGTTCAAATATCTGCCGTGAAATGATTGTAAATTGCCTGATTCACCGTGAATTTACAAGCGGACGCATTTCAAAGTTTGTAATTGAAAAAGACAGAATGTATGTTGAAAATCCGAACAAGGCTCAAAATGAAGGAAAGCTTACTCCGGAAAATATTGAGCCTTTTCCAAAAAATCCGTGCATCTCAAAAGTTTTTCGAGAAATAACTTATTCAGAAGAACTTGGTTCTGGCTTTATAAAATTGAATAAATTTGTTCCGTTGTATTCAGGCAAAAATATACGCCCGGAATTTATAGACGGCGATATGTTCAGAATTGTGGTTCCGCTTGGAGAAATGGGCGAAAATGCTGATGTGCAAAATTTTGATAAAAATATGAATGATGGAAAACAAATTAACTGTGGTGAAAACTGTGGTGAAAACTGTGGTGAAAACTGTGGTGAAAACATTTCCGCCGAAGAAAAGATTCTTGATGCAATCAGGGAAAATCCGAAAATCACTCAAAGACAGCTTGCGGCGGTTACGGGGCTTTCGTTGCGCGGCGTGGAATGGAACATGGCAAAATTAAAAAATGAAGGCAGAATAAAGCGCCTCGGTTCTGACAAAAAAGGAACTTGGCAGACTGTGGAATAGCAGGAGGAAAAATGGAAAGGACAATTCTTGTAAATTTGGTAAGTGAACAGACAATTCCAAATGTTCAGTTTATAAAATGGTATTTCAATAAAAAGCAAACGCCTATGAAAATCCTGCTTGTTTCTACAAAAGAAATGGAGCAAAAAGAAAAGTCATTGTTTATAAAAAATGCATTGCATTTTTCTGATTCTTTTGTGGAATGGGAAACAATTCATACTGATGGAAATGATATTTCAAAAACAGAGAATATTCTAACTGATTATTTTAGAGATAATGAATATAAAAGTATAATTGTAAATATCACAGGCGGAACAAAAATTATGTCTTTGGCTGCATTTGATTTTTTCAACAATAAGCCAAATACGGAAATTTTTTATCAACCGATTGGAAAAGAACTTCAGGAACTTTATCCAAATAAACAAAAATATGATATGTTTGAAGTCCTTTCTTTAAAGGAATATCTGTATGCACACGGAATTTCTTATAACTATAATAACGAATGTGTAAAAGACTGGAATTATAACAAAACTGTTTATGATTTGTGCGTTGCTGATAACCGTGAGTTAATAAAAGGAATGATAGCCCTTCAAAATAATTCATATTTTAATAATGTTTATAAGAGAAAAGACTTTTTGGATTTCACTCAAATAGAAGAAGAAAAATTCATAGCCATAAATCATCCTGCTGCAACAAAAGAGAATATGATAAAAATCTTGCAGATTTTTGGATTTGATGTTTCAAGAATTGAACACAAGCATATTCGGTATATAACAGGTGGCTGGTTTGAAGAATATGTTTACCAGAAAATCTGTAATGAATATCACAATGTAGATGAAAAAAATGTTGCCTTGAACGTTACAATTCAAAAAGGAAATGATAAAAATGAACTTGATGTAATTTATTTGGATAAGGATAACAAGCTTCATGTAATTGAATGTAAAAGTTTTGTGGACGGCAATGAAGGCAATAGGGTTTTAAACGATGCTTTGTATAAACTTCAAGCTATAATAAAGTCTAAATTTGGCTTGTACGTAAAACAGCATTTGTATACAAAAAGCATAATAGAAAAAGAAACTCCTTTAAATCGTGCTAAAGAATTTGGCATTGATATAAAAGATGGAACACAACTTTAGGAACCGTCCACATGCCCAGAACATTTTGTCTTCTAAACCACGTCCTCACCCAAAAGCAACTTGCCGAGCTTGGTGAAAAATTCAATTCCATAGAAGTTGTTTACCCGGAAAAAAATCTTGCGGAACTCTGGGCACAGATTCCGCCGGAAAAGTCCAATGAAGAAGTTGTTGAATCTGTTGTTTCCTGGCTTAATGGCGAGTCTGCTCCAGGCGATTTGTTCATAATTCAGGGTGAATTCGGCTCGACTTTTACGATTGTGGACTTTGCGCTAAAAAACGGTCTTGTTCCGCTCTATGCCACAACCCGGCGCGTTGCAAAAGAATCCCGCAGCGGGGAAACAGTCCGCCGCGAATATGTTTTTGAGCACGTCTGTTTCAAGAAGTATCAGTATTTTGAATAAAAAACTTCGGAGTAACAATGTCAGAAATCTACATTCTTTCAGATTACGGAAAAATGAAAAAAAATAAAAATCATGATACAATTTCTATTCTAGGGCGGATGTCATGAGCGATGAATTGTTTCAGAAAAAAGCAGAATTTCTATCTTGGTGCATTGAAGAATATGCCGCTGAAAAAAATCTTAACGGGCGGGATGTTGCGAATTTATTTTCCCAGAAAAAAGTTCTGGATTTTCTTGGCGAGCATTACGATATTCTGCATACACAGGGAAAAGCCTATATAATTGAAACAATTGAAGATTTCATAAAAACAGAGGGCGAATAATGAAAATATATCATGGCGGTTTTTTAGAAGTTTCTTGCCCGAGAATTTTAGAACCAAGCCGCGCAATGGATTTTGGAAATGGTTTTTATACAACAACAAGTTTTGATCAGGCAAAAAAATGGTCTTTGATAAAAAAAGACAGATTTCATTATGAAAAAGCCGTCGTATCCGCATTTGAAGTGGATAATGAAATTTTCAAAACTGCAAAAATTAAATCAAAAGTGTTTCCTAAGGCTGATGAGGAATGGCTGGACTTTGTAATGGCGAACCGTCAGGACATTCATTTTGTTTATGATTATGATGTTGTGATGGGGGCAGTGGCAAATGATAATGTCTATGCAAGCCTGAACTTATACGAAGATGGTTTTTTAAGCAAAAAAGAACTGCTTGACGAGTTGATGGCTTGGAAGTATGTTGACCAGATTTGTTTTCATACAGAAAAATCTTTGAACTATCTGGAATTCATAAAATCAGAGGAGGTGTTTCAATGATTCGTCCTAAAGTTACGCAAAAAAATGTCCATCTCTTTATTCCGGGCAAGGTGTCTAAAATCTGCTCTGAACTGGCACGAAAAGAAAATCTTTCTCTTAATGAATCTATTTTAAAATTTTATAATTCAGCTGCATACGAGACTTTAAGCCGTGAATCTTCAAAACTTTGGCAGGAAGGCTGGGTTTATGTGTATCAGATGATGAATGGCTGACAAAAGAAATTTTCGGAGCAAAAATGTCAGAAATTTACATTCTTTCAGATTACGGAAAACTTTCTAAAAAGGACGAGACTATCGTTTTTTCTCAGCCGGACGGAACGAGCACAATTCTTTTTCCGTTCAAGACCGAGCAGCTGGTTCTTGTGGGAAAAGTTTCTATCAGCGCGGACGCATTGCGGCTTCTTACAAAGTATAAAATCGGCACGACTTTTCTTTCTTCAAACGGGCGTTTTAACGGCAAGCTTTCTTTTGGCGACGGAAAAAATATTTTTCTCAGGCAGAAGCAGTTTAGGATTCTTGACAATCCGCAGAAGTCGCTTGAAATTGCAAAAAGCATTGTCGCTGGGAAAATTCGCAACGAAATCAGTTTTATGCAGCGAATCAAGCGGAAAAATTCAAATGAAAACGAGGCGGTTGAAAACGCAATCAGCTCGGTAAAGAACACGCTCTCCAATGCGGAAAAAACAGATGACATTGAAAAACTCCGCGGATATGAAGGTCTTGCCGCAAGAAAGTATTTTGAGGTCTTTAAATTCAATCTTCAGGACGAATGGGCGGAATTCAAGACAAGAAGCAAAAATCCTCCGCGTACAAATGTGAACGCCGTTTTAAGTTTTTTGTATACGCTTTTGATGTACCGCGTGGAAAGCGCAATCGAAAGTCAGGGCTTGGATTCCTGTTGCGGAAACCTTCATGCCGTGAACTACGGAAAGACCGCTCTTGTGTTTGATTTGATGGAAGAATTCCGCTCGCCAGTCTGTGATTCCGTCTGCTGCTCGCTGTTCAATCTTGGAACATTAAAGAGCGAAGATTTTGAGAAAAAAGAATTTTCAGCCGAAAGCGAAGATTATCCTTTGGAGCTGGAACAAGGAAAGGGCGATTCGGATTCAAATTTGGGAGATGAAGAGAATTCTCCTGCAAAGTATGGAATCCTTCTTACCAAAGCTTGAATCAAAAAAGTGATTTCCGCGTTCGAGGCAAAAATGAATTCACTGATTTTGTATTCGCCGACAGCGCAAAAAATTTCGTACACAAAAATAATTTATCAGCAGGTTCAGCATTACAAGCGCGTAATCTGCGGCGAAGAAACAGAATACAAGGCGTACTATTTCAAATGATTTATTTTATAAGCTACGATGTTTCAAATCCCAAACGCCTCAATAAAGTTGCAAAAACTCTTGAAAACTTTGGAATCCGTATTCAGTTCTCGTTTTTTGAGTGCGAAATGGAAAAGGAGCAGCTTGAGGAACTTAAGTCCGCGCTTTTGAAAATCATCAATAAAAAGGAAGACAGTCTGCGGATTTATCCTTTGTGCCAGGACTGCGCCGCAAAAACAACCTCGCTTGGAAACGGAAATATTTTTATTCCCAAGACTTTTGAGATTCTGTGAGGTTAAAATGGAAAAGCACTGGCTTATTGTTTACGACATCCGCGACACAAAACGGCTTGCAAAAATCTCAAAGTGCGTTGAAAGCTACGGCTGGAGGGTGCAAAAGTCTGTCTTTGAAAGCACTGCAAGCGATGAGACAATCGGAGATCTGAAATTCCGCCTTGAAAAACTGATGAACGTTGAGGAGGATTTTGTACTTTTCTTTGAAGTATGCGAGCGCGATTTTCAGAAGAAGCAGATTTTCGGCAAAAATATTGAGAAGGACGATAAAATAACAGATGAGGATTTTGTGATTCTGTGATAAAATATCCGGGCGTGCAGATTCGCTCTTTGACAGAAAATCGCAGACTTCCGTTTTTATAAAAATCTGCCAAAAAAGGCTCAGGTTTGCGAATAAAATATAAATATTTATGATACAAGGATTTAGAATGATTAAAAAGACTGAAAATATACTTTTTGCAATAAAAATGCACGGAATTGCAGCAAACATAAATGACCTCTGCGAAAATGCGGTTGCAATTCCTTGCAATAAAAGATATTGTGAGCGGTAGTATTAAAAACATAGACCTGATTTAAGGGATTAAAACAGTCATAGCCTACAACCAGATAATCAAAGTCGTTTTTCTTGAATTAAAAACATAGACCTGATTTAAGGGATTAAAACAAATGAGCCATTGCAGACATACTAGACCTCCTGTTTCATACCATTAAAAACATAGACCTGATTTAAGGGATTAAAACACAAGTGCTTGCGGATAAAATCCATACTGAACAAGCAAATTAAAAACATAGACCTGATTTAAGGGATTAAAACCCGCGCTGGGCTTCAATGCCCTTGTACTGGAGATATTGTAATATTAAAAACATAGACCTGATTTAAGGGATTAAAACACAATCAAAATTCCAGTAAAATTAAGATTTGTATTTGTCTGAATAAAAAAATTGCGGGTCAAATCCAAGGCTGTCAATCACAATCGCCCTGATCGGAATTGCAATAGAGCTGCTGTCATTTTTTGTAAAACGGATTACAAAGTCCGCTTCATGACATCTGGTGTTTTTTTAGAGAAATTTATTCAAGGAGGCATGATAAAAATTACATCCGTGTAATTTTTATCATCACAGTTTGCTCAGGCGTTGCTTTCACAAACTGTGATTCTCGCCATCCTTGGCTCGCCGCTATGCGGAGTTTTATAAGGAGGCATGATAAAATGAAAAAGATTGTATTCGCAACAATTCCCATGCAGGAAATAAAAGAAGGCATTGTCTACAAATCAGAAGAAAACAAGGCGATTGAGTATGAAAAGCCCGTTCTTTTTACAGTGGACTCTCTGCTTGCAAAAACGCTTGAAAAAGGTGATGAGGTCAAGGTTGTAAGAATTGTTACTGAAGGAAAATTTTCTGACGATAATCTGAAGCTTCAAAAAGATGAGCTTGACAAAATCAATTCTGAAATCGGGGCTGATATTTTCTATGTCGAGGTGAGGGAGGAATTCAGGGAGACAAATCAGGTCTTGCATTCAAGGTTCAGGCAGCTGGTGAATTCGCTTGAGACTGGCTGTGAAATTTATACGGACATGACTTTTGGACCTAAGACTTTAACGCCGGTTCTGTTCTATGTGCTTGGATTTGCGGAGCTTTTGTCTTATGGCGATGAAATTTGCCGTAGAAATTTCATATAACCCTGGATTTAACAGGGAGATTACCAAGTCTTTCTGGTATAAGCAGATGGGGCTTCCTTATAATGGAGAGTGATTAATGAGCAAACATTGATGCATAAGTATTCGTGTTATGAGTTCTCCGTGCTGATTCTTCAACTCAATTCTCAGTAACTTTTGAGCTGTTTTTATGTCTTCATTTTTTCAGCTTTAATTGCAAATTATCATTATATAAACTACAATTGGGCGTATGGCAAAGACTGTAGACGATAAGAAAATTATTTACACAATGGATCGGGTTTCCCGCGCTTACGGGACTAAAGTTGTTCTTAAAGACATAAGCATTTCATATTATTACGGAGCAAAAATCGGCGTTATTGGTGAAAACGGCGCAGGTAAGTCTTCTTTATTTAAAATTCTTGCGGGAGTTGACAATGATTTTACAGGCGAAACTCATCTGCTTCCTGGATTCACAATGGGATATTTGGAGCAGGAACCTCAGCTTGAAGCAGGCAAGACTGTAAAAGAAATTGTAATGGAAGGCGTAAAGCCGATTACAGATTTGCTTGCTGAATTCGACAAAGTGAACGAGGCATTTGGAGACCCTGATGCTGACTTTGACAAGCTTTGCGCAAGACAGGCTGAGCTTCAGGAAAAACTTGATGCTGCGGATGCATGGAATTTGGACACAAATCTTGAGCTTGCAATGGACGCGTTAAGATGTCCGCCAGCTGACCAAGTTGTTGATGTTCTTTCTGGAGGTGAACGTCGCCGTGTTGCTTTGTGCCGTCTTCTTCTTCAGCAGCCTGATATTCTGCTTTTGGACGAACCTACTAACCACCTTGACGCAGAAACTGTTGCCTGGCTTGAACGCCACCTTCGCGACTACAAAGGCACAATTATTGCGATTACTCACGACCGCTACTTCCTTGACAATGTTGCCGGATGGATTCTTGAAATGGACAGAGGTGAAGGATATCCGTTTAAAGGAAACTATTCTGAATGGCTTGAAGCAAAAGAAAAGCGACTTGAGCAGGAAGAAAAGCAGGCTTCTGTCCGTCAGCGCGAAATGAAAGAAGAACTTGAGTGGATTCACGCAGGTGCAAAAGGTCGCCAGGCAAAACACAAGGAGCATATCACAAAGTACGAGCAGCTTTTGGCGGAAGAGCAGAAACGTGTTCAGCTTAAAGACAGCCAGATTTCAATTCCGGCAGGACCTCGTCTTGGAAGCCTTGTAATTGAAGCGAGCGGGCTTACAAAATCGTTTGGCGACAAGCTCCTTTTTGAAAACCTTGACTTTGCAATTCCGGCTGGTGCTGTTGTTGGCGTTGTAGGACCTAACGGCGCGGGAAAAACTACTTTGTTTAAAATGCTTGCAAAGGCCGCCACAGGTGAAGGAGAAGAAACTCCGGATTCCGGCACGATAAAAGTAGGCGACACTGTAAAGCTTGTGTATGTGGATCAGATGAGAAGCAAGCTTGACCCGAACAAGACAGTTCTTGAGCTTCTTTCTGGAGGAGCTGACCTTATAAAGCTTGGCGCGGTGGACGAAAAAGGACGTCCTGTAAATGGAGCGTTGCGCGAAGTGAATGCCCATGCTTATTGCTCTTGGTTCAACTTTAACGGCGCGGAACAGAACAAGAAAATCAGCGTGCTTTCCGGCGGAGAAAAAAACAGGCTGAACATGGGACTTATGTTCAAGGAAGCGGGAAACGTTTTGCTTTTGGACGAGCCTACAAACGACCTTGATATTTCTACAACGCGTTCGCTTGAAGAGGCCATCAACAGTTTTGCTGGCTGTGTTCTTGTAATCAGCCACGACCGCTACTTCCTTGACCGTATCTGTACTCACATTCTTGCGTTTGAAAACAACAGCGAAGTCAAATGGTTTGAAGGCAACTGGAGTGAATACGTAGAATGGAAGAAAAACGTCCTTGGAATTGACGATGACCATCCTCACAAAACCATGTACCGCAAGCTCACAAGGTAAGCGTACAACTGTAAAAAAAGGATGCCCGACTGGACATCCTTTTTTTTTGTGCCATAAAACCAATGTGATGCTACTTATTACTAGGCGGATTGTTGCCGCGGTCTCCACCGCTTGGGTTTCCTGTTGTTGAAGGCATTCTTCCGCCTTCTCCTGCGTGGCTGTTGCCTGCTTTTACAGTTGTCTTTCCCATTTGTATGTTCCTTTAAAATGAATTTCAGTAGTTGTATATTTTTGTTTTTGAATATTTTTATTAGTTTTTTGGAACTATAGATGTAATTGTTATTGTGCCAGGATAACAGGTTCGTTTCTCTGAAGCTGTATCTATATCTTGTGTTTCTATTACCGTTGTGATTGTAAGATGTCCTTTAAATTCATATATCGCATTATCAATATTGGTATTATACGTAGTATTACTAATTTTTTTCTCTTGACTGAATTGCGCAGGAGTCCTTGTTTCTTCTGTTAAAATTACACCTTGAATTTCTTTGTCGTCATTGCTTAACTCATATAATCCGTAATAGATTTTAACATCTTGCTTTTGTATCTTGAAAACATCATTTTCATTTAAATGAAGAGAATCAGAAACATCACATTGAGAACTTTCTTTTAGTTCTGCTGATGTCATTGCAAAAGCTCTAGAACCCTTAAAATCATATTTGGAGGATAATTTACAAGAAATAGATTTTATATTTAATGAATTGTATTCAGTCTTCAAATTTTCAGCTAACTCAATTTTATATTCACAACCGAAAAACAACCTATCAAAAGAAATTCTACCTTTATTATTTGATTCTGTGTTTGATTCTGCATTTGATTCTGCATTTGATTCTGTGTTTGATTCTGCATTTGATTCTACATGTGATTCATCTGATTCACATTCTCCATCATCGCAACCTGCAAATGCAGCCAGCATAAACATGCTTGCAAAAATAATGCTAAGTTTTTTCAAAGTTTTCATAAAAGAACTCCTTGTTAATTTTGATACCCTATCTTACCCCCCCCGGCACTTTGTCAAGAGATTTGTTTGCCTTTTTATAGTTTTATTTATTGCATAAGTTAACTTAATTAACTTGTTAAAGTAAGTTAATTAAGCTAATATTGAAGCATGAATGAAATAGATGAACTTAGGAAAAAAATAGAATCTCTTCCATCTGGCGGAATTACGGCAAAAACGATAAAAGGAAAAAAATATCTTTATTATCAGTGGACAGAAAACGGCAGGCAATTTTCGCGGACTGTAAAAGAAAAAGAAGCCGAGCTTTTAAAGGCTCAAATAGAAGAGAGAAAATTTTTGCAGGAAAAATTAAAGGAGATGAGGAATTCTAAAATTCCTGTTTCTTCAGCAATGATTAAAAAAGTTAATGCCTATAACTGTGATGTCAGAATTGGAGAATCTCTAAAAATTTTTGCGGCATCTGTAAGTTCTTATAAAAAACGTTATATATATGAAGTTATAAAAAATTTTATATATAATGAAACGCATGATAAGGTATTTATTCTTTATGGTCTGCGAAGAACTGGAAAAACTACTTTAGTCCGTCAGATTATTTATAATATGCTGGAAAGTAATTTTTCTAAATCAGTTTTTATTCAGATAAATTCAAATAATACGCTTTCTGATGTAAACAAGGATTTAAAAGTGCTGGAAGCTAAAGGCTATAAATATGTCTTTATTGATGAAGTTACACTGATGGATGATTTTATTGATGGAGCTGCTCTTTTTTCTGATGTTTTTGCTACTAGCGGAATGAAGATAGTTCTTTCTGGAACAGATTCTCTTGGTTTTATTTTTTCTGAAGATGAGCAGCTTTATGATCGATGCATTCTTTTGCATACAACATTTATTCCGTTTCGGGAGTTTTATGATGTTCTTGGAATTCAAAGTATTGATGAATATATTAAATATGGCGGAACGATGAGCCGCAGCGGTGAAAATTATAATAATTTAATTTTTGGTACAAAGCAGAGTACCGATGAATATGTGAATACTGCAATTGCCAGAAACATACAGCATTCGCTTAAGAATTATCAATATGAAGATCATTTTAGAAATCTCTATGAACTATATGAAAAACATGAACTGACAAATGTAATCAACAGAATTGTAGAAGATATGAATCATCGTTTTACTATTGATGTTTTGACGCGCGATTTTAAATCCCATGATTTTGGCTTGGCGCAAAGAAATGTTCGTAATGATAGAAATAATCCTACAGATATTCTTGATACTGTTAATAAACCGAAGTTCTTAAAAAATCTTATGAAGGCTTTGGAGATTTTAAATAAACAGAATCAGACTGTAGAAATCAAGGATGTTCATCGCAAGGAAATTAAAGAATACTTGGATATGCTAGATTTGACTTGTGATATTCCTGTTGTTTCTATGACTGATTTGAATAATAGAGTTTTTTTTACTGTTTTTACTCAGCCAGGCTTGCGTTATTCGCAGGCGGAATCTCTTATAAAAAGCCTTATGATGGATGACATTTTTAAAAATATTTCCGCAATTGATAGAAAAAGAATTACAGATAAAATTCTTGATGATGTAAAAGGTCGTATTCTTGAGGAAATTGTTTTGCTGGAAACTAAAAAAGCTAATCCTGAAAAGGATATATTTAAACTTAAATTCGCTGTAGGTGAATTTGATATGGTTGTATATGATTCTGAAAATGTTAACTGTAAAATATATGAGATTAAGCACAGCAAAGAAATTTCCAAAGAGCAGTACCATCATCTTGTCGATACAAAAAAATGTGAACAGACAGAATTTCGCTATGGTAAAATTTTAAGCAGGGTAGTTTTATATAGAGGAAAAGACTCAGAAACAGAAGAGGGAATTTTGTATAGGAATGTGGAGGAATATCTTTTAGAACTTGGCAAACATTAAAGCTGTCCTTATAAATCCCATTGAAACAACTTTGTGGCTGGTTTATAATCTGCCAAGATTTTTTATGCGAGGTTTATATGGCAAAGCTTCCTTCTTACGCTCTTGATGTAAGGCTTATTGCGCTTGACTTGGACGACACTCTTTTGGATTCAAATCGGAAAATCAGTGATAAAAATGTGCAGGTGCTTCAGGAATGTGTTCGGCGCGGAATTTATGTTGTGCTTTGCTCTGGGCGTGCGGAAGATGGAATTCTGCCTTTTGTGCGCAGGATGGACATTGCGGGTAGCGAGTTTGGAAAATTCATAATTGCAATAAACGGATGCAGTGTTTTTGATATGCACAAGCGCAAGCAGATTTACACTTGCAGCGTTGATTCCTCTGTTCTTTTAAAGGCTAATTCCGAAGCTGAAAAAATGGGGCTTAGAAGTGAAGTTTATTCACCGGACACAATTTTCTATGCTGAAGAGACTCCCTGGACGCGCAAGGATGTTGATATGTGCGGTTTGAAAGGCAAAGTTATAGACGACTACGAAACTTTCCTGTGTGAAAAAAAATTTCCCAAAATGCTTGTTCCGGGCGAGCCTGAAACTCTTCAAGTGCTGCAAAAAAAACTTAAAGATGAACTTGGAGATTCCGCCGTTATTTTTACAAGCAAACCGTACTTTCTTGAAATCCTTCCGCCGAACTGCGGAAAAGGAGAATCCATCAACTGGCTTGCTGACTACATTGGAATTCCACGCTCATCTACAATGGGATTCGGAGACAGCATGAACGATGAAAGCATGATTGCAAAATGCGGTTACGGCGTGTGCATGAGCAATGGAATTGACTACATAAAAAACGCCGCTGACTTTATCACTGAAAAAGATAACGATTCAAGCGGCGTTGGCGACTTTATAGAAAAATATGTTTTGTAATTTTTAAGATTCAATGTCCGCTTTTTGCAGAAGCTCTGTTTCCCATTCGAGCAGGGCTTTTTCTTCTTGCGTCCCGTTTCCTTTTACATCGCACATAATTCTAAAGACTGGCTCTGTTCCGCTTGGACGCATCCAGATAAATGCGACTGGCTGATTTTCACTGTCCATAAATTTTACTTTAAGTCCACCGTTTGCGTTGTTCCAGTTTTGATCGGCTGCAGTTTCTTTTGTGCCGTTTGTCGTGAATGCTTCGTAGCTTGCGATTCCGTATTCATTTTTGAGCTGCTCTTTTTTTTCTTCCCAAGACGAAATGAATTCTTTTTTGAAATTTTCCTTTAGCTTGCCTTTGTCTTGCATTTTTACTTGAAGAACTGCGCGGTTTTCACTTACGCCAGTTGTTGTGTATTCAGGCAGTGTTGAAATAACGTCATCGAGTGTAAAGTTGTCTTTGTATTTTTTTTCTTGGCCGGACATCTTGCACCACAAATGGAACAATCCAATCTTGTTTTTTGTGTCCCGCAGCGCAAGAAGCTTTACAAGCGCAAAGATTGTAGCAACTGGATCCCTTACCGCAGAAGGGTATGTTATGTTTCCGCCGTTGCTTCCTTCCCCGAATATTCTTACGTTGAAACCTTCGCTTCTTTTTTCACGTGCAAGGTTCACTACATTGGCTTCTCCAACTTCCGCGCGGAATACTTTTGCATTCAGGCTGGCGCAGATTTCGTCAATTCTCATGGAAGTAGGGCAGTTTACAGCTACCGCAAGATTTTTAGCGTCCGGATTTTTCCAGTATTCAAATGCAAGTTCCGACATTACACACAGCGCGAACACTTCTTGTGCTGGCACTGTTTTTGCCTCTTTTCCGTTCCAGTAGATAATGTTTCCGCGGTCGCCGTCGCAGTCCGGCATATAACCAAGCAGGGCTGATTTGTTTCCTTCTTTCTGAAGCTCATTGATTTTCTGCGCGCAATGCACAAGATTTTCTGGCTCTGGAATTATTGCGTGGACAATTTTATCTTCATTGAATGGAATAAAACCGATTCCGCTTTCCGGGATAAATTTTTTATCTATTGAAGTTGCTCTGGCGGAACCGTTCATATCGCACACAATGCTAAGTGGATTTTTCTGCGCTGCTTTTTTTAAAATGCTGAACAGCTTATGCTGAAATAAAATTTTTGGACTTCCGGCTATTACGGTCTTTATAAATTTTTCGTAGGCGGCAAGAGACTTTTTTTTATACTTGGCGCATTTTGCGTACACATTTTCAACTTGTGTCTTTTGCGCCTTGAATGCAAGTGAAAGCGCGTGTTCTTCTGCTCCGGCTGAACTGCATTTTGCTGCAAAGTTTTCCGCGAGTTTTTTTGATTCCCCGGCTTCAAGAACGCCTCCGTTGTTCAGGCCGAATTTTATTCCGTTGTGTCCTATTGGATTGTGGCTTGCTGAAATGTAGAGGAATCCGTCATGCTTTTTTGAGTACGCCATGATTTCCGGGGCGGCGGCAGTCCCAAGATAAACAACTTTTATTCCGCAGGAGCAAAGTCCTTGAATTACATTGAGCGCGATTTCTTTTCCTGTGGGGCGGGTGTCTGTTGCCACAACAACTGCCGGCTCTTTTTTGCCCGTCTTTGAAATTATATATTCAGCGAATGTTTCTGCAATTAAAAGACAGAGAAAACTGTTTGCTTCTCCGATTTTTGGCGAAGTATCTTCCGCATCCATGCTTTCTGCAAAAACTTTTCTCCAGCCGGACGCCGATAAAATCATATTGTGTTCCATAATATTTCTATTATAACGCTTTTGCCGCTAGTGTGGAAGCGAACAAATTTACAGATTCTTAAGGCAAAACTTTAAACAGTACTGGGAAAGATTGATGGTATGGAGGAAAGAAAACGGCGATAAAATCGCTTCGCTTACGAATTAGTTGGTTTTTCTCCCTCCAAAAACTTGCGTTGCACATTGCCTTTGTTTTCAATATAATAATCCGCATTATGTCAGAAAGAAACGAAAAAGAACTTTGCCACTGGGCAGACCAGCAGGCTTCAAGAATTATCAAGCAGAAAGGCGACCTTGACCTTTACACCTGCGCTTCTGGAATTACACCGAGCGGAACAGTTCACATTGGAAATTTCCGCGAAATTATTACTGTAGATTTGATTGTGCGCGCCCTCCGCGACCGGGGCAAGAATGTGCGCTTTATTTATTCCTGGGACGACTATGATGTTTTCAGAAAAGTTCCGGGCAATATGCCTCAGCCGGAAGTTCTTGAAAAATATCTGCGCTATCCAATTACAATGGTGCCGGATACTTTTGGACGGGACGAAAACTATGCGCGCCATCACGAAGTTGACATTGAAACGCAGCTTCCGCGTGTTGGAATCCATCCAGAATTTTTGTATCAGGCGAGCCGTTATCGTGCAAACCGCTACGCTGAGGGAATGAAAAAGGCATTGCAAAACCGTGAGCTTATAAAAGAATGCCTGAACGAATACCGCGATGAGCAGCACAAAATGAAGCCGGAAGATGTTTACTGGCCAGTAGCTGCTTTCTGCTGCAAATGCAATAAAGACGAAACTGAAATTCTTGGTTACGACGGTGAGTACGGCGTTACATATAAATGCAAGGCTTGCGGACATGAAGAAAAAGGAGATCTTCGCACTTCAAAAGAATTCAAGCTGGGCTGGCGTGTTGACTGGCCTATGAGATGGAACGAAGAAAAAGTTGTATTCGAGCCGGGCGGAAAAGACCACATTTCTCCTGGCGGAAGCTACGACACTGCAAAACTTGTAAGCAAAAAAGTTTTCGGTTGGGATGCTCCTGTTACAATGAAGTACGACTTTGTAAAACTCAAGGGCGTTCCTGGAAAAATGTCATCTTCAAAAGGAAAAGTAATTTCTCTTGTTGACGCTCTTGAAGTTTATCAGCCGGAAGTTTTGCGCTACATTTTCGCCATGAACAAAGTTGACCACGAGTTCAGTATCAGTTTTGATTTGGATGTTGTTACAATATACGAAGCTTATGACAAGACAGAGAGAATCGCCTGGGGAATCGACAAGGCAAAGAACGAAGATTTGTTCCTCAAGGAAAAACGCATTTACGAGCTTAGCCAGATTGAAAACGGAATGCCGAAAGTTCAGCCGTACCAGATTGGATTCCGCTTGCTTACAACTTTGCTTCAGACTTATTCAGGCGACATCGATGCTGTTATTGCTTCTCTCAAGGATGTAAAGGAAGAACAGAAGGAAACTTTGCGCCGCCGCTGTGTTTGCGCATGGTACTGGATAAAAGAAAGCGCTCCTGACTGCGCTCCGGATTTCTGCTTCACTTTAAGAGAAGACGGTTCTAAGGCTGAAGATATTTCGGGTGAAATGCTGACTGCTGTGCGCCGTGTGCGTGATGAAGTTGTTCCGCGCCTTGATACTTTTGCGGTTGACAAGGAATGCCAGCAGGCGATGTACGACATTGCGACAGAACTTGGACTTGAGTCAAAAGCATTGTTTACAGCTTTGTATCATGCCTTGATTGGAAAAGATCAGGGACCGCGCCTTGCAAGCTTCTTTAGGATTATCGGAAAAGAAAAACTTCAGAAAATCCTGAGCGTATACTAAAAAAAGTTTGTCCCGATAAATTAGCTGTCTTGGGTTTTTAAATGAAAAAGAAAATTTATTTTTCACTTGCGCTAAATATTTTGATTACCGCATTCGAAATTTCCGCTGTGATTCTGTCCATAATTGAATATGGCGGATTTAGTTTCTTTAAATTTTATACACAGGACAGCAATATTCTTTTGGGGATTTCGTGCGCTGTTATGGCATTTTGTAAAATCCGCTTTTTATGTTCAGGCAAAAAAATTTCTGATTCAGTAAAATTATTTACTTACATTGCGGTTTGCTGCACAACACTCACGATTACAGTTGTCCTTGCCTTGCTCATTCCAAATGCCGGCGGATATACAATGAAGAATTTCAGCCATTATATGCTTGAAGGTTCAGGGCTTTTTATGCATTTTGTTTGTCCTGTTCTGGCATTGGTTTCTTTCATTTGCTTTGAAGAAATTCCGCTGAAATTTTCGCATACTGTTTGCGCTATTGTTCCCACGCTGATTTATGCGGCTGTTCTTTTTGTCTTGAATATCGCCAGTGTTTTGGTTGGTCCGTATTTTTTTCTTCACGTTTATGAGCAGAGCGTTCTTGCTTCTGTGGGATGGACGTTTGTTGTAATCGGCGGAAACTATTTGATGAGCGTTGGAATCTGGGCAGCGTCTAGAAAAAAATCATTTTGAAAGTTGCATTTTGCGTTGCAGTTGCGAATGATTTCTTATGTATGCTAAAATGAGTTTATGTTAAAAAATTTTCTTTGGGTGTTTTTTATTTCGATGGTGCCGCTTATTGAACTTAGGGGCGCGATTCCTGTTTCGCAGGCGTTAAAATTGCCGGTGATTTCTTCTTATGTTGTCAGCATAATTGGAAATATGATTCCTGTTCCTTTTATTTTCTTGTTTGCAAGAAAATTTTTGGAGTGGGGGCAGGATAAACGTCTTGTGGGCGGAATCTGCCGTTTCTTTTTATTGCGAGGAACTTCTGCCGGTGAAAAAATGCAGGCAAAGGCTGGACGCGGACTTTACTTTGCGCTTTTTCTTTTTGTAGGAATTCCGCTTCCGGGAACTGGTGCTTGGACTGGAACACTTGCAGCTAGCCTTCTGGACTTGGACGGAAAAAAGACATCTCTTGCCGTTATGGGAGGCGTTTTGCTTGCCGGCGTGATTATGCTTATTTTGACATTGCTGGGAGTCGGAGCTGCAAACGCAGTCGCAGGATAAAAAGTTAAATTAAAAAAGAGGATGTCCAATAAGTTCTGAATGTCATTGCTGAACAATTTCTAAATGATTGTAATATATGCATTTAGAATTTCGGGTCAAGTCTATAAAAGCCTATGAATGACAAAAAAGATACTTATTGGACATCCCCTTGTGTTTGCTTATGCCTGCAATGCTGTAACTGCTACTGTTGCAACAATGTCGTCAACGTTGCAGCCGCGGCTAAGGTCATTAAGCGGTTTTGCGAATCCTTGGCATACAGGTCCAATTGCCATCCAGCCGCCCATTCTCTGGGCAATCTTGTAGCCGATGTTTCCTGCATTGATATTTGGGAATACAAAAACATTTGCGTGTCCTGCAACTTTGCTTCCCGGAGCTTTTAGCTCGCCGACTTCAGGAGCAACTGCGGCGTCAAACTGAAATTCTCCGTCCAATGCCAAGTCCGGTGCCTTTTCCTGCGCAAGCTTTACAGCTTCCTGAACTTTTGGAACGCTTTTAAAGAATTTGTCATCGTTTCCGCTTCCTTTTGTGCTGAAGCTTAACATGGCGACTCTTGGCTCGATTCCTGCAATTTTCTTTGCAGTGCCGGCTGTTGCAACTGCGATGTCTGCAAGCTCTTCACTTGAAGGCTCGATGTTGATTGCGCAGTCAGCAAGAAGAGCAACGCCTTCCTTTATGTATTTGTTTCCGCATTCCGGTGCAACCATGATAAAGCTTGATGAAACTGTCTTTATTCCAGGCGCAGTCTTTATAACCTGAAGTCCCGGGCGCAATGTGTTTGCTGTTGAATGGCAAGCTCCGCTTACAAATCCGTCCGCATCTCCTGCCTTGAGGATAAGAGCTCCGAACATTGTGCGGTCTTTAAGAATGTAGTTTTTTGCATCTTGAACTGTAGGATATTCTGCCTGTCCAGTTTTTTTGTTGATTTTGCCTTCACGTGTCTTGAATAAAAGTTCCGCGTATTTATCTGTATCAGGGCTTGTCGTTGGATCTACAAGCTCAATTCCTGAAAGGTCAACTCCCGGGGCTGCCTTTGCGCATTCTTCTGCGTTTCCAATAAGGATGATTTTTGCAATTCCTTCCTTTACGATTTTTGCAGCGGCTTCAACAACACGCTTGTCTTCGCCTTCGCAAAGAACGATTTTTTTTCCGGCCAATTTAGCCTTTTCCTTTAACTGTGAAACAAAATCCATAATGCACCTTCTTTAATTGTTTTATTTGAAAATCGGGCAACCGGAATTCGAATCCGGGACCTCGTGCCCCCCAGACACGCACGCTAACCAACTGCGCTATTGCCCGAAAAGCACTGCAATTATATCAAATCCAAAACTGATTGGCAACTTGAAACGCTTTCTCTCTCTCACAGGGCAAAACACATTATAAATGTATTCAGCATAAAACTGGCTCCCAGGCACGGTTTCCTGGTTCAAAATCGCGCAATAATGCGCTACACGCTGAGTGTTGCAAAGTAACTATAGAATTGCCCGTTCACGCGGTCTCAAAAATCAGAGTGTTTTTGCCCCAGGAACCGTTCCTTCGCGCAAACTTTGCTTAAATTATTTATAATGCGTTTGCCCTGAATCTTCTATTGACTTCAATTTATTTCTATAATTATATTCAATGTTCAGCTGTATAGGTGTTTTTTATAAAAAAAATGTATTTTTTTTAGTTTCCTTTTGGATTTTCCAGATAGTTTGACATATAATATAAATAGGTAGTCCTAATTCAGGGCTTTATAAAGCAGTTAAAAACGGCGCAGGAAGAGAGGCGAATGCAGAAAACGCTCTATTTTGCTGCCGCGGAAGCGGCAACGTTGATAGTTCAAAGGAAAAACAGTGCGTATTTTTGCAGACACATCTCGAACAGAATCTGTTTTTAGATAGAATTGTATTCAAATTAACAGGAGAAAACTATGAAGAAATCTATTTTCTTGATTTTACCAGCGGTAATGCTAATGCTTGCCTCGTGCATGGATTCCGCAAGCGGAAACGGCGGAGCTGGCTCTGTTCGTGTTGTGCTTCCGGGCTCTTCCCGGGATGTCTCTGGCAGTGACAGGGCCGACTCGTACACGGTTTCCCTGCTGAAAGGCGGAAAAGTTATAGAAAGCCAAACAGCCGTGCCGGGGGGGGCGGTGGAGTTTGACGAAGTAGACGCTGGAAGCTACACGGTTGACGTTGAGGCGACTTTAAGCGGTGCCTTGAGCGGCGTGGGAAGCGCGGAAGTTGCAGTTACAGAGGGCGAGACGGCTTCATGCAGCGTTCTTATGAACAGAGTGTACACTGCGGATGCCGCGGTGGAATATATAGAAAGCCTTGAAGCCGGAAGTTACAAAGTCATTGTGGCAGGTGCAATTGACGATGGCGGAATAGAAGGAATAAAGACAGCCTTAAATGAAAATAACAATAAGCCGCTGGTGAGCCTTGACCTTGGCAGGACAACCGGGCTTAGCTCAATTGGTGCGGCAAAGTTTCAGAACTGCACAGCTCTTTCTGCCATAGTTCTCCCGGAGGGAATAGACTCTATTAAGGAAAGTGCTTTTGATGAATGCACATCACTTGCAAGTGTAACGATTCCAGATACTGTGAATGAAATAGGACCATTTGCGTTCCGTAATTGTTCTGCTCTTAAGAGCATAGAGATTCCAAGGGGAGTAATTACGATTGGTTCAGACTCATTTAATGGTTGCACGGCTCTTGAAAGTATAGAGATTCCAGACAGTGTAACAACAATAGAAAGGGCTGCATTTCATGGATGCTCGTCTCTAACAGATGTATATATTCCGGACAGCGTTACTGAAATTGGAAATCAAACATTTACTAACTGTTCCAATCTAAAAAGCATAGTTCTTTCGGCGGGAATAACTTCAATAGCTGAGCAAGTATTCAGGAACTGCACGTCTCTAACAAGCATAGAGATTCCAGATGGCGTAAGTGAAATAAAAAGTAGTGCATTTATGAGCTGTGAGGTTCTTGAATCTATAACAATTCCGGCTAGTTTAACTTCAATTGAAACAGGTGCATTCGTTTCATGCAATAAACTGAAAACTGTATATTATAGTGGAACCAAAGAACAATGGTCATCTTCATCAATAGAATCAAGTCTGGCAAGCGGTGTTACAATAATCTGTTCTAACGGCAATACAATAACTCTATAGCCAATCTTTCCCACACCATGCAATGTGAATAACAAAACCGCGTCTGTTTAGGCGCGGTTTTGTTGTTGGCCATGAGGTCCTGGCTGGTGATTTGCTTTCTGTCTTTGTAGTACTCGTCATATCGTTTAGTCGGAGCTTTTTCCACTTTTAGGTAAGTCGCTCTCTTCATATTTTCAGTCTCGTTTTTGGAATCCTTCTCGCTCAGATTGCCGTCAATATAAAGTATGGCTTCTTTCGGTGTTATTACTGATTCGCTGCTGATCTCATATTTACATATAATCTTCACGTATTAACCATCCCGCTCGCCTTCTTATGTTAATATGAGTGTTGTTCCGCTCACCGTGTACTTGTATTCCTGGTTTTTCTCATACTGTTTGCTTCCGGCTCTAGGCGGAACGTCTTTCCGGCTCTAAGCGGAACATCTTTCCTGTTCTAAGCGGAACGTCTTTCCGGCTCTAGGCGGAACATCTTTCCTGTTCTAAGCGGAACGTCTTTCCTGTGCTGATTGTTTGATTTTTTCATTTGTGTTAATATGTTTGTAAAATTCTTGCCGGCATGGAAATACCGGTTTTTTGAGGTGAAGTATGGCAAAGAATATTGATTGGGCGAATCTTCCTTTTGGTTATCAGGTAACAGATAAGAGATTTGTTGCTAACTACAAAAACGGCGCATGGGACGCAGGCGAGCTTACTTCCGATGCTACTGTGCATATTTCTGAGTGCGCTGGAGTTCTTCAGTATGCCCAGACTTGCTTTGAAGGTTTAAAAGCGTATACAACAAAAGACGGCAGAATTGTTACTTTCCGCCCGGACTTGAACGCTGACCGCATGGCTTCTTCCTGTGAGCGTCTTGAAATGCCGGTGTTCCCAAAAGAGCGTTTTGTTCAGGCTGTGCTTGATACTGTAAAAGCGAATATTGACTGGGTTCCTCCTTTTGGAAGCGGCGCGACTTTGTATATCCGTCCATATATGTTCGGTTCAAATGCTGTAATCGGTGTAAAGCCTGCTGACGAATATCAGTTTAGAATTCTTGTTACTCCTGTAGGACCGTATTTCAAGGGCGGAGTCAAGCCGATTGTTGTCCGCATTTCAGACTTGGACAGAGCCGCTCCTCATGGAACAGGCGACATAAAAGCCGGCCTTAACTATGCGATGAGCCTTCACAATATAATGGACGCACACAGAAAAGGTTTTGCAGAGAATATGTATCTTGATCCTGCGACACATACTTATATTGAAGAAACTGGCGGAGCAAACATTCTCTTTGTTACAAAAGACGGAAAGCTTGTTACTCCAAAGTCAAACAGCATTCTTCCTTCAATCACACGCCGCTCTTTGATTCAGGTTGCAAAAGATTATCTTGGAATTGAAGTTGAGGAGCGCAAGATTAACAAGAACGAGCTTGCGGACTTTGCAGAATGCGGACTTTGCGGAACTGCCGCTGTAATTTCTCCAATCGGAAAAATTGTTGACCACGGAACAGAAATCAATGTTCCAAGCGGAATGGAAGAAATCGGACCTGTTCTTAAAAAGCTCCGTGAAACTTTAACTGGAATTCAGATGGGCGAAATAAAAGCTCCGGAAGGCTGGATTTACGAAATAAAATAAACGGAAAATATTCAGCTTGTTGCGGTAAATCCCTGGCTACAGTCAGGGATTTTTTTATGTCATTGTTCTATGCTGAATTTTTTCTTTCTGATAATCAGGTATGAAGATATTACTGCTGTTCCGGTTATTATCCAGCTGATTGGATAGATATTCATTATTGTTTCAAACGAAGGAAATTTTTTGAATACGGTTGCAAGCCAGGTAAGCCGCAAGAAACATGAGCCTGCCAATGTAAGAATTGCCGGAAGCATTGAGTATCCCATTCCGCGCAAAGCTCCTGCTGTAATTTCGTAGCTGCTTGTAAGAAATTCAAGGGACTCTACATGAACTAGCCTTATGAGCGCAAACGCAATTACCGCTTCATCCACGGTGTAAACTCTAATCACTGCTCTTCTAAAGAACACAAACACAAAGCACATTGCTCCGGAAATAATCACGCTGCATAGCATTGAAAGCCTGTAGATTTTTTTGCATCTGCTGAATTTTTTTGCACCGTAGTTCTGGCTTGTGAATGTTGTGGCTGCCTGAGTGAACGCGCTTACGACAAAGTATGAAAAATATTCAAAGTTAAGCGCCGCCGCCGAGCCTGCCATTGCGTTGCTTCCGAATGAATTTATTCCGCCTTGAATGCAGATGTTTGAAAAGCAGAACACCATTCCCTGCAATCCAGCCGGAACTCCTATGCGTGCGGTTTTTGCAAGCTGGATTTTGTTTATATGAAGTTTTCTTAAATCAAGCCTGAGTCCCTCTTCTTCATTCAGCAGAAAGAAAATTATCATGGTTGCGCTTACGTAATTTGAAATTACAGTTGAAATTGCAACTCCCGCAACTCCCATTCTGAATACGATTACAAACACAAGGTTCAGGATAACGTTGAGAATTCCGGCTGCAATCAGGCAGTACAAAGGACGGTTTGAGTCTCCCTTGCTTCTTAGAACAGCCGAACCAAAGTTGTAAACCATGACCGCCGGCATTCCAAGAAAGTAAATCCGCAGGTAAAGAGCCGCAAGAACTAGAACTTCATCGGGCGTTCCGATTGCTTCAAGAATTGGCTTTGAAACAAGTGGTCCTATTACCGCAAGAAAAATTCCGCTTATGAGTGCCACAGAAATTACTGTATGCACCGCCGACTTGATTTCGTCCTTTCTGTTCTGGCCGATTAAAGTTGCAATCAGAACATTTGCACCTATCGACATTCCAACGAAAATATTTATGATTAAGTTGATTATTGGAGCGTTGTTTCCGACCGCCGCCAAAGATGTGCTTCCAGAAAATCTTCCCACGACTGCTACATCCGCGGAATTGAAAACTTGCTGAAGAATGCTGCTTGCCGCAAACGGAAGAGAGAACACCAGAATCTTTCCAAGAAGCGGGCCGTTAAGCATGTCAACTGAATTTTTTCCTGCGCTCATTTTACGACTTCTCCAGAACAAAAAGATATTCGGAAACGTGGATGTTTCTTGCGTTGAGGTTTCGCGAGCCTCTGAATGTATTATACGCGATTTCAACGGTTTTGAGTTTTCCGTATTTTTCAAGCATTGATTTCATTTCGCCGAATTTTATAAATCCCTCTGAATTATATGAGATTATTATGAATTTCGCATCAAGCGCACTGATTATTTTTTCCATTGAATTTAATGCGCTGTTTTTTTTGTTGAACATTGAGCGGTTCCAGTTTGCGGGAATTCCAGAAACTTTGCTGAGCTTTGCATCCGGCATTTTGTTTTGCGCGATTATGTTCAGCATGAAATAATTTGAGCCGTAAGGATGCTGGTTGTAAGGCGGATCTAAATATGCAATGTCAATTTTTTTCAGCTTGGAAGAAAGCTCGACTGTGTCTTCTTTGTAGATTTCAGTTTTTGACTTGAAGTTGCTGAATACCGGAACTGGGAGTTCCACTTGTCCCATGATTCTTGAAAGCGCGTTTTTTCCTGTTCCGCCAAAACAGCCAAGCCCGGTGTTTTTGTTTTTGTAGAATCCCTTGAAAATTCCAGAAGTGTTTACGTGGACAGAAGCTTCTGTTAAAAGCGGCGCAATAAAAAATTTCTTGTAATCATCACAGTCAACAATCTTGTCTATTAGCGCACGGTAAGAGTCGATTCGTTCCGCGTTTTCCCTTGTGTAAAAAGCCCGCTCGCCTTCCTTAATGTCATCTGTGTTTTTTGGCGCGTAGTTTCTGCAGATTATCCCTGGGATTTTCTGCTCGAAGAATTCTTTTTCAATTGATTTTCTGTAGCTGAAATATTTTTCGCTGTCAAAGTCTTTCTTGTTGAAAAGGTAGCAGCTGTTCAGGATTGAAGAGTAGTCTTCCAAGTCATTTACGATTACTGTTGAAGAATGCTGCTTGAGCATCCGCGCGACAATTCCCGAGCCTGAAAATAAATCCGCGCAGACAAGCTTTTGCTTTTTAAGCTTTGATTTTATCAGTTCAATTTCGGCTCGGATATTTCCAATCAGAATCCGTTTGTTTCCGATGTAAGTTATAATTTGCGTTGTCAGGTAGTCTGTGTTTTCTGCCATTTTCTGTTCCTCGCAAATTCAGCGGAATGCTTTACAGTTTCTGTTTTGCTAAAGATTTAAAAAGAAAATTTCTGTGCTCTAAGATACTCCAGAAACCAAGGAACTTCAAGGGATTTTTACGCGGAAAAATTGCTGTAAGGAGGATGACAAAACACAATGTCATTCCTGTGCCACGACACAGGAATCCCTTTTACTCGCCGTTTATAATGCCGTCGGTGCAGATTATCTTTGCGCCGGTGAGCTTGTCGTTGTCGGTTGTGCTGATATTCGTTTTTAGTATCTCCCACTGTGCTTGTGGGCCTTTGTAGTACACGGTTTCTAGTTTATCACATTCAAAGAATGCACCTTCTTCAATGGAAGACAAACTTGCAGGGAGAGTTATTTCTGTAAGCCAACTTCCGATAAAAGCTTCAGTTTTAATAGTTTCTACATTATCTGGGATTACAATCTTTTTAAGATGGTAAGTTGCTCCAAAAGCGTTTTTTTCAATACTCTTCAAAGAATTTGGCAATGTTATTCCCGTCAATTTGGCAGAAGCAAAAGCACTCTCTGAAATTTCTGTGATTTCGACTGCGGAAAGGTCAAGATTGATATGGATATAGCTAGGATTAGCAAATACTGAATCTATTTTCTTGCTTATTTCTTTCAGGATATTTTCATCAGTCAGTTCTTTGCTGGTAATTTTCACTGTGCAGACATTTGGATTTTCCCTAGTTCCGCCTTCCAGTCCGGCAATTACAGTCGCGGCTTTGTCGGCAGTTACTAATTTTCCCCACACGGCATAGAGCGTAACGTCCGCCGTGCCGATTGTGTACCCGGAATTGTCATCGTAGGCTATGCTTCCGCCGGAAGTTTTCGCCCAGCCAAGAAAGTCCTTGTTTTCCATAGTGAATTCATTTGGCGAAAGATTTTGAGGCTCACCGTAAGTAAAAATCTGGGGATTCATTGTACCGCTTCCGCCGTTCGCGTCAAATGTTACGGTGTAGGTTACTTTTGGGGTTGCCGGATTTGTTACCTGACCGCTGTCATCATCCGAACCACCGCTTGAGCCATCCGAACAGGAAGTAAACGCAAATACAATGCTAAGAGCAAGAATACAGGCTACGATCGCATGGGGGGTAGTGAAGTGAATGTTAAATTTCATTTTGTCTCCATAAAATAAAATAGATTTGTTGTATATCTATAATTATAATGAGTTTATTTGAAATGACAACTTAAGCGGCAAAAAAGTTAAAAAAAAATCCGCATTGCAAAGGAGATACTCCGGTCGAGCCAGAATATGACATAACGGCAAGTAATCAACCTTGGTTATAAAATCAGGGCAACGCATTATAAATGTATTCAGCATAAAACTGGCTCCAAGTCACGGTTTCCTGGTTCAAAATCGCGCAATAATGCGCTACACGCTGATTGTTGCAAAGTAACTATAGAATTGCCCGCTCACGCGGTCGCAGCAATCAGAGTGTTTTTGCCCCAGAAACCGTTCCTTCGCGCAAACTTTACTTAAATTATTTATAATGCGTTTGTCCTGGTTATAAAATTCATCTTAATTGACCTATGTTCCATAAAACGGTATTATATGCGTAAAATCTCTGCATAAATCTTCTGCTTTCAAAAAAATCTAAATAAGGGGTAAGAATAATGCCGTATTCTGAGCCAACTGATCTTGCTATTGTAGCGTGTCCGGGCGGAGAGTCTTTCGCCAACGAAGTCATCACACATTTGCGCCATATGTACAAGCACCGTTTTTCTTTGAAGAGCGATGTCATTTCAAAACGCTACGGACTTGAAAAGGAAAATATCGTTCAGCAGATTAACTTGAAGAATGATATCGAAACTAGCGATCTTTGCATCCGCGGTGTAACAGACAAATACCGCGCGCCGTTTTTTAAGGTCAACGCAAGGTTCACATATTTTGCAAACGGAGAATTCAAGACAGAACTTTTGGATTGCATCCGTGGAAAAGATGTTTATATTTTTCAGGATGTTGAAAACCACGAAAAAATTGCTCTTAACGACGGAAAAAACGTTCTTAGCCTAAGCGTAAACGACCACGTTATGAGCCTTCTTGTTACAATCGATGCTGTGCGTCAGGCTGGAGCGCGCCAGATTACTTTGGTTTTGCCGGCTTATCCTTACAGTCGTCAGCATAAAAAGAAGAGTCGCGAAGGTCTTACAGCCGCTCTTTTGGGACACATTTATGAAATGATGGAAGTTAAGCGCATTATCACGCTTGACCTTCATTCACGTGAAATTGTAAATGCGTTTGCCCACACTCACTGCGAAAATCTTCATGCTTCATATCAGATTATCCGCGAGCTTGCACGTGTAGTTGATCTTACAAAGGAAGATCTTGTTGTTGTAAGCCCGGACACTGGAGCAATTGACCGCAATAAATTCTATGCGACTGGACTTAAAAAGCCGCTTGCTATGATTTACAAAGAGCGCGACTATTCAATCGTTACTCAGGATGCAAAAAATACAAACATTAAGAGCATAAAGCTTTTGGGCGATGTAAAGGGAAAGGTTGCTTTCCTTGCAGATGATATGCTTGGCACAGGCGGAACTTTGCTCAAGGCAATGGGATTTTTGCATGAGCAGGGCGCGACAAAAGTTATTGCCGCAATCAGCCTTCCGTTCTTTACAGGAAATGCGATTGAGCAGTTTGATGAAGCGTACAGCAAAGGTTTGTTCTATAGAATAATTGGAACTAATGCGGTTTACCATGAAGAGCTTTTAAAGCGCGAATGGTACATCAGCACAAATGTTTCTGGTCTTTTTGCAAATGTAATCACAAGGCTTCACCACGACCAGTCTTTGAGCGACTTGCTTGATAACCGCACAATCATAGACAAGCTTATAAAAGTTTCAACTCCTGCTGAAAAAAGCGAGTAATATTTTAAAACGGCATATTTCTTTTTGATGAATGATTTCTAAGAAAAGCAGTATGCCGTTATTGTTTTTGGAAAATTGTTTTGTTATGGAACAAACTGTTCTTGCCGTTGATATTGGAACATCTTCTTTAAAGGCTGCCTTTGTTTCTGAAAAAGGAAAAATCAGTGCGTTCAGCCGCCGTCCATTTTTGCTTTGCAATACGGAACACGCTTCAAAGGAATGGCTTCCTGCCTTTCAGAATGCTTTGCAGGATTTAGTCTCTCAGTCGCCAGAAATCCGTCCAAGCGGAATCTGCGTAAGCGGAAACGGTCCTACTCTTGTTGCCCAGTCAGGCGAAACTCTTTTATGGAATGAAAAAGTTGTTCAGTTGAAATCCAGTTCACTTTTTATTCCGCGCTTGCTTGCGTTTAAAGACAAGTTTTCCGATGTATGGAAAAAGAGCGGGCTAGTCTACAGCGGTCCTGAATATTTTCTGTGGCTTCTTACCGGGGAGTCTTGTACAATTCTTCCTGAAAAAAGATTTGAGTCCGCATATTGGAACAAGCAGCTTCTTTTGGAAAGCGGATTTTCAAATGATGAAATAAACAAACTTCCTTCATTTACAGAGCCTTCACACAAGGTTGCCGGGCTTTCAAGAAAAGCATCTTCGTTTTTGGGTGTGGAAGAATTTGGAATAAAAGAAGGTCTTCCTGTTTTTTGTGGCTCTCCTGATTTTATTTCTGCGCTTATTGGCACTGCGACTGTAAAGCCCGGAATTTTGTGTGACAGGGCAGGTTCTAGCGAAGGCATTAACTTCTGCACGGCTGTTCCTCTTGAAGGTGAAAAAATCCGCACTCTTCCTTCTGTTGTGCCGGAACTTTGGAACGCTTCTGTTTTGCTTCCTGATTCAGGCTCAAAGTTTGATTCTTTTAAATTAAAAATTGAACGCGAGCTTGGAAAGCAGATTGAATATTCGGTTCTTGTTCAGGAAATAATAGGAAGCGATGGAACAAATGCTTCCTTAGATCAAGGCAAATATCTTATGATTCAGACTGCGTTGAATTTAAAAGATGCGATTGGAATTTTAAAAGATGCAGCTGCAAAAAAAGGAGTTCCGTTTCCTGATGAAATGAGGGTTGCAGGAGGACAGGCAAAAAGCGCGCTTTGGAATCAGATGAAAGCCGACATAACCGGAATGAAAATTTCAGTTCCTTCTTGTCCTGATGCGGAGCTTTTGGGAGATGCGGCGTTTGCGTTTACAGCATTGAAAGTTTTTTCTAGTTTGACTTGTGCATCTGAATCTTTGTTTTCCAAGGCGGAAACTTTTTATCCGCAGAACTATTAAAGGCTTGGGCGCACGTGAAACTTTATTCAATTTCTAGGAAAATTAAAACTTTTATTTTTGACATTGACGGAACTCTTTACACAAGCCCGGAATTTGTTGCGGAGCAAGTCGATGTTCAGATTCGGCATTATGCGCATATAAACGGTATTTCCGAAGATTCCGCAAGAAACATGATTGAAGACTACAGAAAAAAATGGAGCGCGGAACACGGCGGAAAAAAAATCAGCTTGGGAAACACTTTTCCTGCGTTTGGCGTGGATATTGAAACTAGCATAAAGTGGCGCAATGAGCTTTTGCAGCCGGAAAAATTTCTTTCGCCGGATTTGAAGCTAAAAGAATTTCTTGCTGAATTAAAAAAATCCTTTAACTTGATTTGCGTTACCAACAATCCTGTCAAAGCCGCAAGAAGAACTTTGGAGGCAGTAGGAATTTCAGAGCTTATTCCTGATGTTATTGGACTTGATACTTGCATGAAGTCTAAACCCGCAAAGGAAATGCTTGAGCTTGCCGCGAAAAAAACTTCAACTGAATTCTGTGAATGCGTTTCTGTGGGCGACAGATTCGATATAGATATTGCGCTTCCACTTGAGCTTGGCATGGGTGGAATTCTTGTAGACGGCGCACAGGATGTTGTAAAAATCCTTGACGAGATCTCTGAAAAAGTCTATTGACTAAAAAAATTCTTTGCTGTATAAAACTCAAACTTAAGAGGTTTTTTATGGCTCAGGAAAAACTTATTGACAAAGTAAACGATACTCCGCTTAGAAAAATCGCTTATCCGCTTGTAATTGAGAATCTCCTTTTTCTTGCATTTTCCAGCATTGATGTTTTTATGTTGTCTGGATATTCGGATAAGGCTGTTGCGGCTGTCGGTCTTATAACCCAGTACACTTGGTTTCTTCTTCTCTTGCTGCAAGTGATTCCAAACGGCGCGACTATTTCCCTTACAAACTTTTTGGGAGCAGGGCAGGTTGAAAAAGCCAAGAAAATTTCCCGGACGGCATTGCAGATGGTAATTGTGTTCGGTTTGTTTTTTGGTCTTGTGTTCGCGTTTTTAATTCCGCAAATTCTAAAAAAATACAACATTGACGATGAAGTGCGGTTGTTTGCAAGCCAGTACGCTTTTATTTATTCAGTGTTTTCTGTTTTCAGCGGAATCTCTATTGTTCAGTCTTCTATTTTGCGCAGCTATGGACACACAAAAGACGCTATGGTTGTAAATGCAATTGCGAACTCTTTAAATATCGTGGGCAACGCTCTTGCCTTGTACGGCTGGTTCGGTATTCCGATTTTGGGCGTTAAAGGCGTTGCAATTTCCACAGTTGCAAGCCAGTTTGCAGGAGCTATTATTCTTTCTGTTAGAATCGCTTGCTTAAAAGATTCAAAGTATTCAATAAAAAATCCGTTTAAAATTGTAAAAAGCGAATGGAGGCAGATTCTTAAAATTGGAGTTCCTACCGCAGGCGAAAGTGTTTCCTGGAATTTGTCGCAGCTTGTTATAATGATAATAATTACAACGTTTGGAACAGAAGCTATTGCCGCGTTCACTTATCTTATGACGATTTTGCGTTTTATATACATGATTGCTATTTCCATAGGAACGGCTTCTCAAATCAAGACCGGACATTATTGCGGCGCAGGACTTCAGCAGACTGCGTACAAAAATGTTTTTTGCTATCAAATTTCTGGAAGCGCGGTGAGTCTTTTTTTTGCGACTGTGATTTTTATTTTCCGCCATCAGATGATTGCATTTTTTACTACGGATGTGGCGATTACTTCTATAATACTTTCTGTAATGCCGGTAACATTTTTCCTTGAGCTAGGGCGTTCCATAAATGTTATCATTATTCCGTGCCTTATGGCTTCTGGAGACATTCACTTTCCTGTTGGAGCCGGAATCTTTTCAAACTGGATGATTTCAACTTTGCTTTCTTATGTCTTTGCTGTTTTGTTTGGCTGGGGATTCATTGGAGTTATAATTGCTATGGCGTGCGATGAGCTTTTCCGCGGAATTCTGATGATTTTTAGATGGAAGTCAAAAGTCTGGATGTATAAAAAGGCTGTGTGAAAGGTTATTGCTTGCTTATCATTATTTGAATCAAGTCTTTTATTATAGTTTTGTTTGTTTTTGATAGTTTGCTGAAATTTTGCATAAAAGAAGAATCTTGCATTTTATTTCTTTTTGAAATTTCATCTTTTTCAGAAGCTAGATATTCAACTGTTACGCCAAGCGCATACGCAATTTTTAAAGCGTTTTCAACACTTGGTGAAGACTGATTTTTTGAAAGATATTTATCGATTGTATTTTTGCTTATTCCTGTTTTTATAGAGAGTTCTTTTATTTGTATATCCTGAAATTCTAGCTCGCGTCGAAGATTTTCCCCGAAATTCATGTTTATATAATAGTAAAATATTACATCATATATCTTGAAAAATGTAAAAAAAGGCGTATAATGATTTATAAGAATGTAATATTTGGTGAATAAATTTTATTTTTACATCAAAAAAGGAGTTTCTAAAAATGACGTGTTGGTTGAAAAAACTTTTTTACTTTGCTTTTGCTGCGGCTTTATTTTCTTCATGTACATCTATGCAGGATACTAAAGTCTTTGCAAATGTTATGACATTTTCAGGCGATGTTAATAAATTGTACATGAAAAACTATGATTTGAATGAAGGCTATAAAGTTCAGTCTTTATGGCGCGGAATAGAAAATTTAACAGTTTTAAATAATGAAACTGCTGAATATTATGCCATGGATATTGCACTTGATGAAATTCAAAACAGGGTTCTTAAAAAGAAAGACAAAGAAACAAAATATTATTTGATTCTTTTGACAGACGGACTTGACAATGTTTCCCTTGAAATGGCAAGAAAAGATGGACGCGGTGTATATGACAGTCTTGAAGCTTATGCAGATTCATTGAATAAAAGAATGAATACAATTTTGAATAAATCATATTTGTTTGGACTTGTTCAAAATGAAAATATTTATAATACATTTCAGTCATGGCCAATTATGTTTTTTGGCGATGATATGAAATCAAGCGGATATGAAAAAAAAGAAGCCATGGAACTTCTTAAGCCGCTTGCAGGTGCGCAAAATACATTTACACCAAATCCTATTGTTGAAGAGGAGACTGGAAGAATTCTTGAGTTGTTTAAGCAGCAGTTTGTTGTTACACAGTATTCATTTTTGATTCCAAAGGGATATGTTGAAAAAAGAGTAAAGATGTCTTTTTATGATAAGAACGGAAAAAATGCAACAATGGAAGCAGATTTTAAGCGGATTGGAAAAGATAAATTTGGACTTAGCAAAATAAAAACTTCAGAGAATTTTTTTATAGATACAAAAGATTCAGACATTATCATTTCTGATGAATCGGGTGATGGAGAAAATTCCGCCGTATTTACAATTGATAACTTGAGGCTGAATGAAAAGCCTTATTCAATAAAGTCTGCAAAACAAGAATATTATGAAAATGGAAAATTTAGAACAAATTCAGAATTTGATGACAAGGCAGGAATGAAGAAAAATGCGTATATTCTTCTTGTTCTTGATACAAGTAAATCCCTTGGTTCTCAAGCTTCTAATGTAAAAAAACTTGCACAAGACATAATACTTTACATTAACACTGAAATTTGCGGTGAATAAAATTTTACTGGAATAAAAAAGCCCGTGCAAAAGACTTGCACGGGCTTTGTCATTTTAACAACACTGTAGATTTACTTTTTCCAAGGGTTTTTGCGGATGAATGTTTCGTCACGCTCGTAGCCTACGGAAATAATGCTTACTGGTGTGCCGGTAAATGCTTCAATGAATTCCACGTAAGCGCGCGCATTCTTTGGCATTTTTTTATAGCTTCTGCATTCTTTGAGCGAAGTTTTCCAGCCTGAGAATTTCTGAAGAATCGGCTTTGCGCTGTTAAGCTGGTCGATGTTTGCAGGAAAGTCTGTTACAATTTTTCCGTTTATTTCGTAGCCAACGCAAGCTTCAATCTGATCCATTGCATCATAAATATCAAGGTGTGTAAGAACAAGGCTGTCCAAGCTGTTTACACGGCAGGCATAGCGCAATGCAACCAAATCAAGGTAGCCGCATCTTCTGGCTCTTCCTGTTGTAACTCCGTATTCACGTCCTGTGTCGCGCACATACTGGCAAAGCTCGCCTTCGCTTGTGGCGTTGAACTCTGTTGGCATCGGACCGTTTCCTACGCGTGTCTCGTAAGCCTTGAAAACTCCAAGAATGTGGTCAAGATTGTGAGGACCGATTCCGCAGCCTGTAGCAGCTCCCGCCGCGCAAGAAGCTCCGGAACTTACATAAGGATATGTTCCAGAATCAATGTCGAGCATTGCGCCCTGTGCGCCTTCAAAAAGAATGTTTTCCTTGCGGAATTCCCACATCTTTTGTGTAAGGTCTACACGCATCTGCAAAAGCTGTTCTTTGTATTTGTCAAGATATTCAAGGTCTTCTTTTTCAAGGTCAGCAAGCTTTTCTGTCCAGTCCAAGTCTGCAAGCCGAAGTCCGTCGCGGTGCGCTTTTTCACTGTATGCGATTCCTATTCCGCGTCCAGTTGTTCCGATCGGACGTTTGCGGGACGCATCTCTGTCTTTGTCCATCTGGCGGTATCTTGGAAGAATAAGGTGCGCGCGGTCAGAAATAAATACTCTGCCTTCCCAGTCCACGCCGTTGTCTTTTATCATCTTAAGCTCTTCGAACAGGGCTTCCGGGTCGATTACCATTCCTGCTCCAAGAAAAACCTTTTTGTCTGAATAAAGGATTCCGCTTGGAACTTGATGAAGCGCAAATTGTTTTCCATCTACAACAATTGTATGTCCTGCGTTCGGACCTCCTGAATAGCGGACAACATATTTTGCGTCTTTTGCAAGGTAGTCTACAATTTTGCCTTTTCCTTCATCGCCCCACTGAGCGCCAATGATAACAACATTCATTTATAATTCCTCCAAGGCTTTTTGCCTAGAATTTTTAATTTAGTTTCAGCTGTGAATAGAAGTGTTGCGTACTGTAACATCGTGCGCGCTTCCTTCGCTGATTGTTGTAGATGAAACAAGTGTAAGTTTTGCTTTTTGCTGAAGCTCTGGAATTGAAAGCGCGCCGCAGTTGCACATTGTGTGGATTACCTTGCTCATTGAAAGCGAAACATTGTCGTGCAAGCGTCCGGCATAAGGAACATAAGAGTCAACGCCTTCTTCAAACGCCATTCCCTTTTTTCCGCCGAGGTCATAACGCTGCCAGTTGCGCGCCCTGTTGCTTCCTTCGCCCCAGTATTCCTTTACGTAGTTTCCGTTGATTATAAGCTTGTTTGTAGGAGACTCATCGAATCTTGCAAAGTAACGTCCGAGCATTACAAAATCCGCGCCCATTGCAAGAGCAAGTGTTATGTGGTAGTCGTGAACGATTCCGCCGTCTGAGCAGATTGGAACGTAGATTCCTGTCTTTGCGTAGTATTCATCGCGCGCTTTTGCAACTTCGATTGTAGCTGTGGCTTGTCCGCGTCCGATTCCTTTTTGCTCGCGTGTAATGCAGATTGAGCCGCCGCCGATTCCGATTTTTACAAAGTCCGCGCCGTTTTCTGCAAGGAACATAAATCCTTCGCGGTCAACAACGTTTCCAGCTCCAACTTTTACATCTTTGCCGAATTTTTCATGGATGTCGTGGAGAGCTTTTGCCTGCCATTCTGAATATCCTTCGCTTGAGTCAAGGCACAAAATGTCAACGCCAGCCTTTAAAAGAGCCGGAACTCTTTCCATATAGTCGCGTGTGTTGATTCCTGCTCCAACAATGTATCTGTGGTTAGCGTCCATAAGCTCATTTGGATGAGTTTCGTGGTTGTCGAAGTCTTTTCTGAATACAATTGAAACAAGATGATTTTTGTCATCGATTATAGGAAGCTGATTTACTTTGTGCGCCCATATTAAATCGTTTGCTGCGCTCAAAGTGATTCCGTCTTTACCAGTAACAAGCTTTGCAAATGGCGTCATGTATTCGTTTACTTTTGAATTTGCAGGAACATGGTCGATTCTAAAGTCGCGCTCTGTGATAATTCCTTCAAGCTTTCCGTGCGCAGTTCCATCGTTTGTTACGGCGATTGTGCTGTGTCCGGTTTGTTCTATTAAAGATACAACTTCTTCAAGAGTCTGATCCGGGCGGATATTTGAGTCGGAAGTTACAAATCCTGCTTTGTATGATTTTACGCGCGCAACCATTGCCGCCTGGTTTTCGATTGTCTGCGAACCGAATATAAAGCTGATTCCGCCTTCTTTTGCAAGGGCAATTGCCATTTTGTCATCAGAAACCGACTGCATGACTGCGCTTACCAAAGGAATGTTCATTGAAAGCGAAGGTTTTTCGCCTGATTTTTTGTTGAATCTTACAACAGGTGTTTTCAGTGAAACATTTTCTGGAATGCATTCTGCGGATGTGTAGCCGGGAATTAACAGATACTCACCGAATGTGTGAGACGGTTCTTCGTAAAAGTATGCCATTTTGCCCTCTTGAAATGAAATTTGGCAGCTATAGTGCCTTAGAAATTTCAGCATATTATATAAAAAATGCCCTGTTCTGTCTATTCTTTAGTTATGGCGGGAAAAAAACAACTAGCTCGTAAGCGAAGCGATTCAATTGCCTTTTTCTCTCCCTCCATGCCACCATCCTTTCCTTACAACACTTAGGGCTGCGCCTTAAGAACCTGCTTGATTTTGTCATTGTTATAAAATGGATTCCTGTGTCGGTGCACGGGAATGACAGTCTTCTGAATATGTGGTAAGAAAAAGAAAGCGGCAACCGAGCCGTTTTGAGCGATGGCAAGCGATTGTAAAATCGCGCAGTCCGATTCCATTTACGCTCAACTTGGCGAATTGACGCGCTTTTTCTTATAGCATATTCAGATGTTTGTAATTTTGTGTTGAAAGATGTTTGTTGCGGTAAGAAAAGATGCATGCGAATTTTATGTATAGAGGCAGTTCTATACAAACAAATCGCTTGACAATATTGACTGGGGGGGGGTACTGTTATTTTGTTTTTTGATTGCAAAGATGCAATTGTGGCAGCATCCCTGGAGGCGGGATAAATTTTAGTTGCAGTTGCAGGGGGGGGATATATGCAAAAAAAACTTTTTTCGAGCCTAAAGGCACGCCTTTTAGTTTCCATTCTTTCAATAATTATTGTTTCAAATTTGTTTCTTGTTTGCTTTTTATTTGTAAATTCACGAAACGAACTTATGAAATCCCTTGCTGAACAAAACTCAAACTTCACGTATTCTACCGCACTGCAGATTCACAACATAAATGACAGGGAATACAAAATGCTTGATTCCCTTTCAAAACTGCCGCTTATTCGTGATGAATCTGTAGACATTAGAAAAAAATGGGAAATGATAAATGCCATTAGCAAGGAAGATTCTTCTTATATTGGAATGGCAATTTATGATGAGAAAGGCATAGGTTATACAACTACAGGAAAATATCAGGACTTGCACACAAGAGAATATTTAACAAAAGCCCTAAAAGGAAACGTTTCTATTCTTGATCCAAACTGGAGTCCCGTAAATGGAAAGCTTTCGACTTTTTACGCTGTTCCTTTTTATGGTCAGGACAGCCGGCAGGCAGGTGCTGTTGTTGCTGTTGTAGATAGCCTTGGACTTTGCCAGACAGTTTCTGAGATGATTATGGGAAAAAATTCTCATCCTTATGTAATTAATATTAAGACTGGAAAATATGTGGCGCACTCCGATGTTGAGTTTTTAAAGCAGGAAAAAAGCCTTTATGACAATGTTCCGGCAGAGCTTGAATCTGTTATAATGAAAATAAAATCTGGAGAATTTGGCTCTGAATTCTGCGTTGATAAAAATACAAAAAAAGAATACAGCGTTTCTTATTATCCTGTAGGCGGATATACTGACTGGACTGTAATCTGTTCTGCTCCTGCTGATGACTTTTTGGGTGGACTGAACAGGCTTTTTTTGCTTGCTGTTGTGATTTTCTGTGTATTTACGTTTTTTGCGGTTTTCATAGTTTCAGCATTCGTCTTGAAACTTTTGAAGCCGCTTAATGTTCTAAAATCTTCTATTAGAATGATTGCTTCTGGAAATGGAGATTTGACAAAAAGAATCGGAATTTCTTCAGATGATGAAATTGGTGAGGTTGTTTCCGGATTCAATGAGTTTATAGAAAAATTGCATAAAATTATAAGCGATGTAAAGGCTTCAAAGGATAGGCTTCTTTGTTTTGATTCAAAGTTGCAGTGTTCGGCAGAAAACTCAAATTCTTCTATTTCAAATATTGTTTCAAATATTGATATAGTGAATGAGGAAATTTCAAAGCAGTCAAATTGTGTGGATTCTACAGCTGATTCTGTACGCGAAGTTGCGGACAATATAAGCAGTCTGGATAGTCTTGTGCTTGAGCAGGCAAAAGGCACGGAAAATGCATCTGCCGCTGTTGAAGAAATGGTTGGAAATATTCATTCTGTAAATAATTCTGTTGAAAAGATGGCTGAAAGATTTGAAATGCTTCTTTTGGATGCTCAGAACGGCTCTTCTATGCAGGACAATGTTAGTGAAAAAATAGCGCACATAGCGGGACAATCGGCAAGTCTTCAGGATGCGAATGCTGTTATTGCATCTATTGCTGAACAGACGAATCTTCTTGCTATGAATGCCGCAATTGAAGCTGCTCATGCAGGAGAGGCTGGTAAAGGATTTAGTGTTGTTGCCGATGAAATTAGAAAACTTTCAGAAACATCTTCTTCCCAGTCACATAGTATAAGCGAGCAGCTGAGCGGAATACAGAATTCTATATCAGATGTAGTTTCTGCTTCGGAAGAATCTACAAAGTCTTTTGATTCTGTTGTTGAGGAAATAGAAGCTACAAACCAACTTATGCAGGAAATAAAAAATGCGATGCTTGAGCAGCAGGAAGGTTCTTCGCAGATAAACGAATCTCTTGCGATTATGAGAGACAGTTCCAATGAATTCAAGTCTAAATATGAAACGATGAATGAAAAGAACAAGTCTATTCTTGAAGAGGTATCAAAATTAAAAGAGGCGACTTCTGTAATGAATATCCGAATCTCTGAAATGGAGCAGGATATTTGTTCTGTTTCTGATACTGGAAAATCTTTGTTTAAAATTTCAAATGATATGAGCGATTCTATAAGGAATATTGGCAGTAGAATTGACGAATTTAAAGTTTGAATCTAAACTGTCTCTGGAAACTTTAGTTTTTAGAGGCAGTTTAGAAATAAAAACTTGTTTTTAAAATAAAAATCAGGGAACAGATTATGGGAAAGCAGAAATTTTCTATAGAGTTTAAGCTTGAAGTTATAGGAAAGTACGAGATGGGAACTTGCGGCTACAAAAAGCTTGCAAAGATGTACGGACTTTCCCGGGACACTGTGCGCAGTTGGGTCTTGAATCCAAAGTTAAACCCTAAAAAGAATTCAGAAGAAGAAACTACTGAGCAATAATTTTTATCCTCTTTGTTTTAGTGTGGAAAGATTTTTTTCTAGCAAAATAAGGCGGTTCTTTAGCTCCCGTACTTGATCAAGACTTTTCATTATCTTGGACTGCATATATGTGTCCGCAAGTATTCCGTCGAAAAGAAAATCCGCGAATGTTGCAAATGTCATTGTGTTCATTCTAAAATCCACAGGAATTACAACCTGCCTAAGTTCCGCCTGAAGTTGCTGCAAAAGGAAACTTATCTGGTTCATTATGTCTGCCGCCGTATTCAGCTTGTAATGCTTTATAAGGTCAACGAGCGTTCCTCCACCGAACATATCAAGAAATCCCCAGTTGCGCGCGCTTTTGAATTTTTTTTCCGCCGCTTCTACAAGTGGAAGTATTTGCCGTATAAGTGCCAATGCCCGTTCGAGCCTGTTTTTTTCAATTTCGTCCATAGCCTTAACTATAAAGTAAATAGAAGAAACTTGCAAATTTTATCAAAAAAAATTCGTTGGAACATGGTTATTTTGGATATTTGTTATATAATGAATAATAATCAGGTGAAGTATTGGCTTTAAAATTTAAAGCTTTAACCTGAAAAATTCTATTAAAAAATGTCTGCGAAATGCGGCATTTGGGGACTGTTATGAAAGTTGAAAAACTTGCATTGAAGTTGTCTATGCTCCTTGTTATTGGATTATTTATCGGGGGGGGGTATAGGTTGTAGTGATGGTTCGTCTGGAGGCGGCTCTGATAGCGAAAGTGGTTCTGCAAATAACTCCTACCTCTTCTACAGCCAGAAGTGGAACTATGCGGACGACAAATTTGGAAAGGCGCTTCCTGCCAAGCTTGAGCTTAAGAGGTCGATTGCTGCCGGGGACACTCTTGGTTCTCCGTTTGCGGAGAATGCGGTGGCGTTCTGCACTGCGGGTGTCTGGGGCGAGGATGACACGGTTGTCTATTATGTTGACAGCGAGTACGCGCTCTGGTCTTACGCTGCCGACGGAACAAAAACGCTGGTAAAAGAAGCGGTTTCCGGTGCGAAAGGCGCATTTGTGAGCTACGACAATGAGGGCAAATGCCTTTTTGCGCTTTATGGTTTTAGTGATACAAGTAATCAAAAAGTTTTTGTAAAGGATACTGTAAGCGGAAAGTCTTTTACAATTTTGATTGATGTAGATATTCAGTCTATAGCTGATATTACAGCAGTTGCCGGAAGCAAAAAAGACAGCTACATTTTTATAGCATCTAATAAAGGTTATGAGATGGGAATGTACGCTCATAAGTTCAGCCGAGGTTTTTCCGCAATGTTTGAAGAAGGTTCGGAAGTGAGTTCCTCTGAAGAAAGTGAAAGTAGTTCATTTCATCTTGGTGGGAAAGCCCCTTTCACCACGACGTTGAAAAAAGACTCGATTCAGTACAAGATTACCGACATGACCGTGATTGGCGGAAAACTTTACGCGCTTTTTGCCAGCTGCTTTGAGAGTAGAGGGGAAGCTCAAGATTATACAGATGATTACATTTATTATTATTATCCCTATGGAAATTATTCAACTGCCGGTGGAGTGCTGCGCATAAACTGTTCCGGCGAACTTTCTGTAGACACAACATTCGGAACAGACGGTGTTGCAGGTTATTCAAAAAATATAAATGAAAAATATTATGCTGGTACTTCTCATACTGTATATCTTTTTCCTGATCCTGTTTACGATGATAGCGAAAGAACTTTTTCAACTGAATGGCCTACCGCAAGGATAAATTCCAACCTTGAATTCAACAATCCGCAGAAAATTGTTGCAATAAAGCCGGACGAGCTTGTGATTGCAGAGAACGGACTGGCTTTGACAGTTGATGATAATGATAATAGGTATTCGAAGCATTATAATCTTGCACGTGCCGTTACAATGGACTTGAACGGAAAAATCAAGAGCGTTACGGCAGTTCACGGAAAATCGTTCAGCTATGGCGGATATGATAATGATGATGGATTGGTTGTTTCCAGCACTGCGCGAAATACTGAACTTCATAATGATATTCAATTCGAGTAAACATTGAAGCCGTTGGTCAGCGTGTGCATTCCCGTGTGGAATTCGGAACAGTATCTTGACGAGTGCCTTGAGTCCGTGTTTGCGCAGGACTTTGCGGGCTTTGAAGTTGTGGTTGTAAACGACTCAAGCCCCGGTTCAGACTCAAGCGGACGCACTTGCCACCAAATCGTAAAACAGGCGCACGCTGATTAACGCCGCGCACGGAGCTTTCATCCTTATGCTTGACAGCGACGATATGCTGAAGAGCGGCGCAATTTCCGCCCTGTGGACGCTGCAGGAACAGCACGGCACGGACATTGTGGCAGGCGGCTTCGACATTTTTCCGCAAGCAAAGGACAGCCGAAAGTTTCCGCTTTACGACGGATTCATTCCCGGAAGCGGACTTTTTTCCGCCTGGCTGATTCAAAAAAAATACACGTCGTTCCTGTGGGCAAAACTCATAAGAACAGACGTGTTCCGCCGCGCAATGGAAAAAATTCCCTACACATACTGCAACATGGCGGAGGATTTTCTGATTTGGTTCTTCATCACGCAGACGGCGCAGAGTTTCTTTGCAACAAGCCGCCCGGTCTACGGTTACCGCCGAAATTCAGGAATGTCGTCCGCAAGAAAAATTACCACGCTTGAACAGTGCCGCCAAATCTGCTCGGCAGCCAGCGTCTTTACAAACATCTTCCTTTACATCGATGAACAGACACAAAACGACGCGCCCCCGCTCAACGATGAGCAGCTCTACGCAGTCGGCCGCACCGCCGAAAACTACGTAAAAAGCAACATCACCCAAATAAAAACCCTCGCCCTACCGGAACTGATTCCAGAAGCGATGCAAATGCTGAAAGAAGCCTGGGGAGACGAACTGGTGGAGAGAGTGGAAATGAAGATGTAAAATGCGGCGGAGTGGTTTTTAGCTAAGCCAGAACTGTTTGATGTAAACATTTTTCTGTAGTATTTTGAAAGAAAGTAAATGCCCTATTCTCCCGGTCGCCTCCATATTTTTGGGTTATAAAGTCGTCCAATGTGTTGCAAACGAATGGGAGGCTCTAATTTTTAACTCTTCAATATAAATTCCGCAAAAAGAATTTGTGCCTGTGCTTACGAGAGCTATAATGCAAAATCGGCGCTACAGTCAAACTGTATAACAGGCACAGACTTTAAAAATACGCTGTACAGTTTGTCTGTAGTTGTTATACAGCCAAACTGTACAATAAGCACAGCCAAACTGTAGCGTCGTCACAGGAAAACTGTACAGCTTATACAGACTGTCCTGGATCTTGTCTCTCTTTCATTGCCGTGCTTGACGCGGAAATCTTTCGTGTATAGAGATTCCCTTGTCAAGCAAGGGAATGACAGAGGAAAGCAAAGTCTGGTAATGACAGAATGTTACGTCGGGGAATGACAAAATGTTATGCTGGGCAACAGAAAGCAAAACGGCGCATAAAAAAATCCGCAGGGAGCTGAAAATGCCAGTTCCGCGGCGGATTACTTTGTTAAAAATTTATTTTTTTGTGCATAAAATATTTGCTTTGTATTTTACCCACATATCATCGTTTTGAGTGAAATTTACTTCCATTATTATTCGTAGTTTTGTTTTATCTTTATTTACGTATTCTTTTGCGGCACCTGAAGAGATTAACTCAGCTAACGTTTTGTTGTAATTTGTGCAATTGTCTTCCGTGATTTCCATGTCGCCTAGCAGATTTTCTCCTTCTTCAGAAAATTGGCTGGTCAGCAGTTCTTTATCTTCAGTTTTTAATTCATCTTTTGTCTTGCTTTTTGATTCAGCGTATGAATCCGAGCAGTCAAAGTCGAATTCTTCCATTTCTCCGTACCAGCTGCCAATGAACCATTCTTCAATGTTGTCAAAGTCTGCTTTCGCAAGTTCCGTGAAAACTTCCTCTTCCTTTTTTTCTTCTTCTGCGTCGTTGTCATCGTCTTTTTTGCAGCCAGAAAGGACAAGCCCAAGCGCCATCAATGCGAAAAGTCCCGCCAAAAGTTTTTTCATTTGTTACCCCTATATAAAGTTGATATAAAAATTGGTGGCATCTCACCGCCTTGATTTTACCCCCCCCCAGAAATTTGTCAAGAGGTTCGGGCGGATTTTTGCGAAATTTGTGAAAAAAATGCGGATTTTCTTAAAAAAACGGAATTTCAGCGTAATTTTTGCAAAAAATGATATATATTATATGTGCATGGCAAGAAATGAGGTGAAAAATGAATATAAAGTGTCCTAACTGCGGGCAGCTGATTGCGCTGGAGCAGAATGTTTATGATTCGATTGCGAACGATGTGCGCAACGAGCAGTTTGAAAAAGAGCTTGAAAAACGCGCAGTATCCTTGAGCAAGGAAAAAGAGGCTGCGGTTCAGCTTGCGGTCTCAAAGGCGCAGAACGAAAAGGAAAAGGAAATTGCGGCACTGGAGTCTAAGCTTTCAAAAATTGTGGCGGAATTTGAAGCGGAAAAGCAAAAGTCAAAATCGGAATTTCAGGCTGCGCTGGCGGAAAAAAATCAGCAGATTACCAAGATTTCCGCGGAACTTGGAGCGGCAAAGGAAAAGTCGCAGTCGGAGATGAAAATAGCTCTTGCCTCAAAGGAACAGGAAATCGCGCTTTTGAATGAAAAGATTAGTTCGGGCAAACGTGATTCTGAGATTGCAGTGAAATCCGCAGTTCAGGACAAGGAAAAGGAAATAATTCAGCTTAAAAGCGACTTTGCGGTGCTTGAAAATAAATCGAAAAGCGAAGTGTCTTCTATAAAAGAGCAGTTTTCGGCGCAGCTCAAGGCGAAGGACGAGGAAATTGCGTTCTACAAGGACTTCAAGGCGAAGGAATCGACTAAACAGATTGGCGAGGATTTGGAGCAGTTCTGTCTTACGGAGTTCAACAAGAACCGTGCGCTTGGTTTTCAGAATTCGTATTTTGAAAAGGACAACAAGGTTTCGCGTGCTTCTGGAAGCAAGGGCGACTTTATTTTTAGGGAAGCGAGCGGCGACGGTGTGGAATTCATTTCAATTATGTTCGAGATGAAAAATCAGGCTGACGAGACGGCGACTAAGCACAAGAACGAGGATTTCTTAAAGGAGCTGGACAAGGACAGGAACGAGAAGGGCTGCGAGTATGCGGTTCTGGTTTCCATGCTTGAAAGCGACAACGACTACTACAACACTGGAATTGTGGACGTTTCGTACAAATATCCAAAGATGTACGTAATCCGCCCGCAGTTTTTTATTCCGGTGATTACTTTTCTGCGGAACGCTGCTATGAATACTCTTGAGTCTAAGCGTGAACTTAGGCGTATTCAGGAACAGAACATGGACATCACTCACTTTGAGGAAGACTTGAACAAATTCAAGGACGGATTCAGCCGAAACTACGACCTTGCAAGCCGTAAATTCATGAGCGCAGTTGAACAGATTGACAAGGCGATTTCAAATCTGCAGAAGATGAAGGAGGATTTGCTTAGCTCCGAGAATAACTATCGTCTTGCGAACAACAAGCTCGAAGATTTGACCGTGAAAAAGCTTGTTAAAAACAATCCCACAATGAAGCAGAAGTTCAACGAACTGAAAGGGGAATGAAATAACTACTTTCCCTGCCACTTACCCGAATTTCGTTCCCAGAAAACGCCGCCGCTGTAGCCCTGTATGGACTTGTCGGTTTCCGCGAGGGCAAGGCGTTTTTCCGCCCAAAGGCAGTATTCTTCGTTCTGTTCGATTCCGCAGAAACGCCGTCCGAGCTTTTTCGCAACAACGCTTGCAGTGCCGCTTCCCAAAAACGGGTCAAACACGATGTCGCCGGGGCGCGAGCTTGCAAGAATCAGTTTTGCGTAAAGTTTTTCGGGCTTTTGCGTAGGATGGTCGGTGTTTTCGGGCATTGACCAGAACGGAACTGAAATATCGTCCCAAAAATTGGAAGGATACGTAAGCCGGAAGTTTCCCTCCGTTTCCTCATCCCAGTCCTTCGGCTTTCCGTCAGCCTTGTACGGCGCAAGGACTTTCCGCTTCATCTTTACGGCTTCAACATCAAAATAATAGTCGGCAGGATTTTTTACCGCAAACCAGATGTCTTCCATTCCGTTCTTCCAGTTTGATTTTGCGCCGCGTCCTTTTTCACGCTGCCAGGTAATTCTGTTCAGAACGGTAAGCTCCTTTTCAACCGCACGCTGAAGAGAGGAAGTGCATTTCCAGTCGCCGCAAATATAAAGCGAGCCGTTGGATTTGAGCTTTTTGCACACAGCCGGAAACCATGTCGCCAGATATTCGTCATAGCCTTCCTGCGAGCGCGAGGCGAACTTCATTCCGTTGAAATTCTTGGAAAGATTGTACGGTGGGTCAATGATAATCAGGTCGGCGAATCCGTCCGGCACAAACTCAAGCATTTTCAGAATGTCGCCGTTCAGCGTCCGGTTCACGATGTCCGTTTCCGCAGAAATATTCGATTCGGTGAGCAGGCGGTTTTTCAAGCCTTCAACTTCCTCTGGTTCAAGCGTCAATGTCCTGTTGTTTGCCGCGCGTTCTTTTTTTTCCATCAGACTGTCCGTTTTTTTAGTTTATAATATTCTCTATGGACACTATAAAAGATTTTTATAACTCTGTCATTGCCGAGCATAGACTTGAACTCTAGCAATTCTCTATGGACTGTCCATATAGGCCTACTATGAGGTGTGCATAGCGTTCGCTATGGTGGGGGCGTAGAGTGCTCTATGGGATGTTCGTAGTGGACGCTATAGGGTGTCCATAGAGAGCTACTATTGATACTCCATAGAAGACGAAACGGAAGAAATGGCAAGTCCACTAGGCGTTATTTATCGTTCCCTTAAGCTCCACTTAATTCTTATCAGGACAAAGTCGCGCATATCCTCATAGAAGTCCATATTGGGCGGAGTTATGCCGATTTTTTGAAGAGCCTGTTGAATCAGCGGATTTTTGTAGCAGCGAACATCAGGACGTTCAGCTGGAGTTTGTATGCTTCATCGGCGGAAAGGGCGGGCATTGCGGAAATCTCAAGGAAAATCTCTTCTTTTGTCGTAACGTATTTGTAAAGATTTGCACGCGACCAGATGAGTTTGTCCGTAATCGTCGTGATAGCAGTTTCGGTGTACGGCATCTGCGCAAAAAGCGAGTCCGCAGCTTCCTTTATCTGGTTTAGCCTTTCTTTTTTTTATTATCACTCTGCTTATTCAGTCTCTTTATACTCCAGTAAACCTATATGGAGTTTCTTGGTATACGTAGTAGTTCAGCCAGTTTGAATAGAACAAGTGCGCTGTGCTTCTCCATTTTGAAAAAATCGGCTTGGAAGGATCATTGTCTGTAAAATAATTTTCCGGCATTGATGGATTTATTCCTTTTTTTAAATCTCGCTTGTATTCTTCTGCCAAAGTTTCAGGGTCATATTCCAAGTGACCTGTCATAAAAATACTTCTGTTGTCTTTTGACTTTGCAAGTGTAACTCCAGTTGTTTCTGAATATGCAAGCAGCGAAAGTTTTTCATTTGACGCAATATCTTCTGTGAGTATTTTTGTGTAGCGCGAAGTTGGAACTGGAAAATAATCATCAAAGCCGCGCATTAAAGGTTCTTTTGAGTCTAAAAGTTTTGAGTAAAAAATTCCTGAATACTTTTTTTCAACAATGTGCTTGTTTATTCCGTGCAGATAATAAAGTCCTGCCATTGCACCCCAGCAAATGTAAAGTGTGCAGAAAACATTTTTTTTCGCGTAGTCCATTATTTTGCAAAGTTCATTCCAGTAGTCAACTTGCTCAAATGGAATCTGCTCTACCGGCGCGCCTGTTATAATCATTCCGTCAAATTTCCTGCTGAAAATTTCTTCCGATGACATATAGAATTTTTCCAGATGATTTTTGTCTGTGTTTTTTGAAATGTGTCCTTTCATCTGCACAAGCGAAATGTCAATTTGAAGCGGAGTATTTGAAAGAAGCCTAAGAAGCTGAGTTTCTGTAACTTCCTTTGTCGGCATTAAATTTACAATCGCAATTTTGAGCGGACGTATATCTTGGGAAACTGCGCGCTCTTCTGTCATCACAAATATATTTTCATTTTCAAGAGTGCTTCTGGCTGGAAGGTCGGAATCAATTCTGATTGGCATGGACGCATTATAGCAAGTTTTCATGTAATTTGCTATAATCTCCAAATTATGGAAATCAAAGTTGACAGAAAGGCCGCAGTAAAAAAACTTAAGGCTTTGGTTTTGTCTCCAAGAAACGAAGTTGAGGCTTTTAGAAGCAAGCTGGAAAAAAAATTTAAAACTGACTTTATTCCGAACCATGTTGAGCGCACTGAAAAGAAAATCGGCGGCGTAAAATGCGATATTCTTGTTCCTGAAATTTTTGCTTCGAACAGGATTGTGATTTATGTTCACGGTGGTTCTTTTGTTGGAGGTTCGCGGGACAGCTGGAGAAGTTTTTGCTCAATCTTTGCAAATGCTGTTTCTGCAAAAGTTGTTGTGCCGGAATTCAGGCTTGCTCCTTCGTACCCTTTTCCTTCTTCAATTGAAGATGTTGAAAAAGTTTTCAGCGGAATTTTAGAAGATGATGAATCTAAGGAAATTATTCTTGCGGCAGACGGAAGCGGTGCGAGCATTGCGTTGGGATTTATGCTTAGGACTGAAGAAAAAAAACGCAGCTTGGTTTCAAAAATAATTCTGATTTCTCCTTGGCTTGATCTTTCAACTGAAAATCTTTCGAATAAAAAAATCCGCGATGAAGTTTTGGGAAACGAAGATTTGCGTCATGCATCTGATCTTTACACTTATTCTTCCAATTTAAAAAATATTCAGGTTTCGCCTTTGTTTGCTTCTGAAAATGATTTTTCAACTTTTCCTGAAGTTTATATTCAGTGTGGCGAAAAAGAAATTCTTCTTGATAGCGCAGAAAGTTTGGCGCAGAAAATTATTTATTCCGGAGGAAAATGTGTTTTGGATGTCTGGCCGGGAATGATGTTTATGTTTCAGATGGCGGACGAATTTTTGCTTGAGTCGCACGAGGCTGTTGAAAAAATCGGACACTACATAAACAAAAGAAACGGACTTTCAGAAAGCGAAATAAAAGAGCGGGAACGTCTTATGCGTGAAAATAATATCGCGGTGGAATAAAATATGGAACTTCTTTCTCCTGCTGGAAATGTTGAAAAACTTAAGTACGGATATATTTACGGCGCTGATGCTGTTTACATTGGACTGAAAAATTTTTCTTTGCGTGTTAAGGCGGACAATTTTTATGAAGATGAATATAAAAAAGTCTGCGAACTAAAAAAACAGTTCCCCGGAAAAAAACTTCACTGCGCATTGAACATTGCGTTTCATAATGACGAGATTGACAGGCTGATTCAAAATATTCCGTATTTTAAAAATTATCCGATTGATGCTTTTATTGTTCAGGATTTGGGAATTGTTCCGATTCTTCAAAAAGAATTTCCAAAAGCGGCATTGCATCTTTCAACGCAAGCAAGCTGCATGAACCGCGAAGCTGTAAAAGTTTATAAGTCGCTGGGATTCAGCAGAGTTGTAATGGGACGCGAGGCTTCTTTAAAAGAAATTGCTGAAATAAAAAACTCAGTTCCAGAAATGGAAATTGAATGTTTTGTTCATGGCGCAATGTGCATCGCATATTCCGGCCGCTGCTTGATGAGTGCGTATTTAAATGGACGTAGTGCGCAGGAAGGATTTTGCAGCCATACTTGCCGTTGGGATTATGATGTTCTTGCAAGCCTTGGAGAAAATGCCAAGCAAATTTCAGAAAGTGGAAATCTTGTTTTGCGTGAACATAAACGCCCTGATGAATTTTTTCCAGTTTATGAAGGAGAAAATTTTACAGCCGTGTTGTCGTCAAAAGATTTGTGCATGATAGATCATCTTGCGGATTTAAAGAATGCCGGCGTGGATTCGCTTAAAATTGAAGGACGAATGAAAAGTGTCTATTACGTTGCCTTGATTACGCGGGCTTACAGAAAGGCGATTGATGCGCTTGAAGGAAAAATTCCGCAGAAGGAAGCAACGCCTTTTGTTGAAGAACTTTATAAAGTAAGCCATCGTCCGTTTGCCACAGGATTTTATTATAATAAATCTGATGCGGATGTTGCGGTAAGCGGCGCAAGCGACAGTCCGTTTGAACTTTCCGCGGAATTTGGAAACGAGCTTTCTTTGCAGGATGAAAACTCTATTCTTGAAAAAGCCGCGCTGAATAAAAAAATTCGTGATGAAAAATACAATTCGCTTTGCCCGGAAGCAAAAGCCGCTGCTGACAAAAGATTTGCAGAACATCCTGACTTGAATCTTCCTTTTGCCGAAAAAATCGACGGATTCAAAATGTACAATTTTGAGAGTCTTAATATGATTACAAAATCCACAGAGCTTGAAATTGTTTCTCCTGATACTGTTGCGCAGAAGATTTTGTGGGGAAAAGATTTTGTGCTTGTGAATCCTGAAAATGGAGAATTGTACAACTGGGTTTGCAACGGACATCCTTGTGTTTTCTACACAAAGCTAAAAATTCAGCAGGGAAGTTTGCTTCGCTCAAAAGATCCTGATTATGTCGAAGGAAAATTCAGGGACAGCGGAAGATAAACTTTTCTGCTTTTGACCATAGTTTTGTTATGTGATATAGTCAATCGAAGAGGATTGCCTATGTCAGAAAAAAACGATGAAGTTGTAGAAACTGATCCTGAAATTTTAATCAGCCAGTTTTCTAAAAAATTTTCTGAAAACTATACTCCAGAAGAATGGAAAAAAATTCAAAGTGCATGGGATTATTTAATTTCCAAAACTTTCGATCTTAAGAGAAAATGCGGAAAGCCTTATTATCTTCACCCGCTTAGAGTTGCGACAATTCTTGCTGAAAAAAATCTTGGTGCGGACACAATTATCGCAGGTTTCTTCCATAATATTCTTGATGTGGACAATGATTGCCTTCCTGAAATTGAAGAGAAATTTGGAAAAGACATTTCTGTAATTTGCAATGGAACTGCGAAAATAACTGGATTAAAAATAAATTCAACTTCTTTGCATCAGGCTGATAGTATACGAAAAATGCTTTTTGCAATGGTTGATGACATCCGGGTTATTCTTGTAAAACTTGCAGACCGCCTTGACCGTATGCGTAATTTGAAATTTGTTTCCGCACAAGCTCAGCGCGCAGTTGCAAAAGAAGTGATTGATATTTGGTGTCCTCTTGCAAGCCGTCTTGGTATGTCTGATGTAAAAAGTGAAATGGAAGATTTGAGTTTGAAGTATTCTAATCCGGAAGTTTTTCAGCAGATAAAATCAATTGTGGCGCAAAAGAAAGCAGAAAGAGCCGAGTACTTGAACAGCGCTGTAAAAAAAATTTATACAGCCACAGAAAAAGCCGGAATAACTGTAAACATAACGAGCCGTGCAAAGCATTTTTATTCGATTTACCAGAAGATGAGAAAACGCAACAAGGAGCCTGGAGAGCTTTATGATTTGCTTGCGCTTAGAATAATTTGCAATACGGAATCTGAATGCTACACTTTGATTGGGATTGTTCACGGTCTTTGGAAACCTATGGAAGGCAGATTCAAGGATTATATTGCAATGCCAAAGGCGAACGGCTATCAGTCTTTGCATACAACTGTGATTTGCGAAGGAAAGCCGCTTGAAATCCAAATACGCACACAAGAGATGCACAGTATTGCTGAGCATGGAGTTGCTTCCCATTGGCTTTACAAAAAGGGAACAAACCATGATATGGTGAAAGCTGAAGATTTGAGCATCATAAATCAACTGCGCGCGCTTCGGAATGAAGACTTGAGCGACGAGAAGTTTTTTGCGGAACTGAAAAGTGATCTTCTTGGCGATTCAATTTATGTCTTTACTCCAAAGGGCGATGTGAAGGAACTTCCAGCTGGTGCAAATGCGATTGATTTTGCTTATGCGATTCATTCTGGAATAGGCGAAAAAGTTGTCGGAGCAAAGGCTGATGGAAAAATAATTCCTCTTACTCAGCCTTTAAAGAATACGCAGATTATTGAAATTCTTACAAATCCTCAGGCGCATCCGACTCAAAGCCAGCTTCAAGTTGTAAAGACTTCAAAGGCGCGGCAAAAGATTCATTCTTGGCTTGTTGAAAATGACCCGACTTTTATTGACAAGGATGCTCAGGAAAAACGTGAAGCGGAAATTGCGGCGAACACTTTGTATTCAAAAAAAATCGCTGAAGAAAATTCCGCGGAAAGAAAACGAAAAGCAGCTTTAAGAAAACAGCAGTCTCAAAATTTCACCGGAAGAATCCGCATTGAAAATGACACTAATTTTTTAGTTACGATTGCGCAATGCTGCAAACCTGTTCCTGGAGATCCGATTGTCGGTTATGTTTCTCATAGCAGAGGAATAACTGTTCACCGGGCTGACTGTTTGACTTTTCTTAGAATTCCTTCAATTCAAGAACGGTCTGTTGCTGTTGAATGGGATACTTCTACTGATAAAAAGCAAGAAAAAAAAGACAAGCTTCTTGAGCAGAACAGAGAGAAATCGCGGCAAAAGCAAATTGAAAAAAATCAGTATAAAAAGCAGCGTTAAAAACTGTGTTGCATAAATGCTGTTTTTTTTCTAATATTTCGTTATGAAATTGCTTGAAGATAGAATAAAAAAAGATGGTATTGTTTTGCCAGGAAATATTTTAAAAGTAAATAGCTTCTTGAATCATCAGATTGATGTTGAATTGCTTGATAAATTGGCGGAAGATTTTAAAAAATCTTTTGACGGTGTGGATATAACAAAGGTTGTTACAATTGAAGCAAGCGGAATTGCTGTTGCCTGTTCTGTTGCCAGGGCATTTGGAAATATTCCTGTTCTTTTTGCTAAAAAGCACACGAGTGCAGCTTTGTCAGACGACGTGTACTATTCTACAGTTTGGTCGCACACAAATTCTTGCAATTACAATATCGTTATTTCCAGAGAATATCTTTCTTCTGATGATAAAATTCTTTTGGTAGATGATTTTCTTGCGAATGGAAATGCAATGAAAGGTCTAATTGAAATTGCTGAAAATGCTGGCGCAAAAGTGCAGGGGATTTGTGTTGCAATTGAAAAAGCATTTCAGTCTGGCGGAGATGCGCTTCGTGAAAAAGGCATTCAAGTTGAAAGCGGCGCAATAATTGAAAAAATGTCGTATAACGGAGATATAATTTTTAGAAGCTAAACTAAAAAATTTTTTGATTTTTTTCATCTTATAGAGTTCAGAATCAGTTCGACTGTTTTTGGAATCTTTTGTTTTTCTATGCCTGAATAATTTATAACAAATGTTTTGTCTATTGGAAAACTTTTGCTGTATTCTGAAAAAATTGAAAAGTCTTCAAGTTCATAAAAAAAATCTTTTAGTGCTGAAATTTTTATTCCGTTTTTTTTAAGCCGCATTTCTAAAGTCTTTCCGCTAAACTTTGAATTTATTGAAATCAAAAAATGAAGCCCGGAATTTTCTTCATGGATTTTTACAAAGTTTTTTAGTTCTGAATTTTCTATTTTAAAAATCAGCTCATTGCGAAGATTTCTGTAATAATTTTTCATCCTGATAATGTGCTTGGAATAATGCTCTTCTTTTATAAAATCCGCAAGCGCATATTGTTCAAATGAATTTACGGTGCATGAACAGAAATTGAATTTTGAATTGAATTTTTCGGAAAGTTTTTTTGGAAGAACCATGTAGCTTATTCTAAACGAAGGCGAAAGTGTTTTTGAAAATGAATTTATGTAAATTACATTTTCATTTTTTGAAGCGCACAAAAGTGGAAGTATTGGTTTCCCAGTAAATCGGAATTCGCTGTCGTAGTCATCTTCAATTATGTAGCGATCATTTTTTTCTTGCGCCCAAAATAAAAGTTCCATCCTCCTTTTTACAGGCATTACGATTCCTGTTGGAAAGTGATGGCTTGGAGTTACGTGAACTACAGAAGCGTTTATTTTTTTTAAGACTTCTATGTTAAGACCGTTTTTGTCGATTGGAATATGTTCAGTTCTTGCTCCGTTCATTTCAAAAATCTGCGCAATTTTTTTGTATCCTGGATTTTCAACAGCGTATACTTTTTCATTTCCCAAAAGATAAACAACAAAACTGTAAAGCATTTCTGTTCCTGCTCCCACTACAATTTGTTCTGGAACTGCTTCTATGTTTTTAAAGCTTTTCAAATGCTTGCAAATTGCTTCTCTTAGTTCAAGTGTTCCTTGCAACGGTTGGCTTTTTAATAGATTTTCATGCGGGCTATTTAAAACTTTGCGCATTATTTTTGACCAGATTGAAAATGGAAATTTTTCCCAACCGATAGAATTTGATTTTAGATCAATGAAAATTTTTTCTTTGCTTTTTGAATTTATTTTTTTTATGCTTTTTTCTTTTTTGAAATTCTGTTTATAAGAATTTGATGAAAGGGATTTTATTTCCTTTGGAAGTTCTGTAACAAAAAATCCTTTTTTTTCAATTGAAAAAATGTAGCCTTGGCTTATTAATTCTGAATAGGCATTTTGAACTGTAATTACACTTACTCCCAAATGTGAAGAAAGCGTTCGTTTTGATGGAAGTTTTTCATTTGGAGATAAAGTTCCGTCTATGATTTTTGATTTTATGCTTTCGATTAAAAAATCGCAGAACGTCATAGTTCCTTTTTTTGAAAAATCACAAGTAAACATCTTTTTCTCTGGTTATATAAAAATTATATCAATATGATTATATTAATAATGTCAGTTTTTGTATATTGTAAAATTCAGATTTTATAAAATGAGGTGTTTTATGGACAAACGTCTGCTTACAATTCAAGATATTTCGTGCGTTGGACAGTGCTCGCTTACTGTTGCGCTTCCTGTTATTTCAGCCTGCGGAATCGAAACCGCGGTTCTTCCAAGTTCAGTCCTTTCAAATCATACTGCATTTAAATCCTGGACGTTCAATGATTTGACTGACGACATGGAAAACATTTTAAATCAGTGGAAAAAAGAAAATATTACTTTCAGCGCATTCTATACAGGATATGTTTCAGAAGCCCAAATCCCTATTATAAAAAAAATTATAAAGGAAACTTCTCGCAATGACGCGATTGTTGTTGTGGATCCTGTAATGGCTGATAATGGAAAAATGTACGCTGGCTTTGCTCCCGACTTCCCCAAAAAGATGTCTGAACTTTGCAATGGTGCTGATGTTGTTCTTCCGAATATTACAGAAGCTTCATTTCTTTTAGGAATCGAATATCAAAGCGAAAATTACGGCGAAGATTATATTGAAAATATTTGCGACGGACTTATAAATCTTGGCACAAAAAATGTTGTGCTTACCGGTGTAAGTTTTGAAAAAGAAAAACTTGGTGTTGCGGTTTGCAATGGAAAGTCAATTGAATATTATTTTACAGAACGACTTCCTGTTCAAATGCACGGAACTGGCGATGTCTTTGCGTCGGCATTTACAGGTGCGCTTTGCAATGGAAAAGATTTGTTTTGTTCTGCAAAAATTGCCGCAAATTATGTTGTTGAATCTATAAAGGCAACTCTTGATGATAAGGATCATTGGTACGGCGTAAAATTTGAAAAGGCGATTCCATATTTAGTTAAACAGATTTTTTCTGTATAATTAAAAAATGTTTCCTCCTTTTGATGAAGCACTGGCATTTAAATATTGCAAAGAAATAATTTCGCTTTTGGAAGAAAAGAAACTTTCTCTTGTTTATACGACGGAAAAAATAAGCGCAGAACGTTTTGCGAATGGAATTATGATTGGAGTTCTTGTTGCAAAAAATTCTGCGCAGGAAAATAAAATTTTTTTTACAGTTTCTGGAATCTCAAGAAAGATAGAAGGAAAATTTCAAGATGCGATTTTTGTTGAACCGATTGTTTCTAGCAAAAAAATTATGTCAGCTCTTCAAAAAAATGACAAGGAAATTCATCTACTTACAGAAAAATTAAAAGCTTGTCGAAAAGAAGAAGTTCAAGATTTGCAGTTTCGCCGTTCTGCTCTTACTTCTGAATCTTTGGAAAAAGTGCATGAACTTTACAGTTTTTATTGCTTTGATGGGAAAAATCGTCCGCTAAAACAAATTTGCAAAAACCGTCTTCCGCCTACAGGGACAGGTGATTGCTGTGCTCCAAAACTTTTGAATTTTGCATTTAAAAATAATTTAACTCCGCTTAGCATGTGCGAAGTTTTTTATGGAAAATCAACTGAAAACAAAGTCTCAGACTGCAAATATTCTCCTTGCGATGAACGGTGCGGCTTGATTCTTCCTGAAATTCTTGGCTTGAAAATTTTGTACCGTGATAACGATTTAATTGTTGTGAACAAGCAAAGCGGACTTTTAAGCGTACCTGGCCGAGGACCTGAAAAGCAAGATTGCATTGTAAACCGTTTAAAAAAACTTTTTCCTGAATGTATTGAGCAGCCTTCCGTGCATAGGCTGGACATGGAAACTTCTGGGCTTATGATTCTTGCTTTTACAAAAGACGCTCATAGAAATTTATGCCGGCAATTTGAAGAAGGTCTTGTTCAAAAAAAATACGTTGCCTTGCTTGATGGAATTCTTGCAAAAAAAGGAATTCCGCAAAGTGGAACTATGGAACTTTATTTTAGGCTTGATATTGAAAATCGTCCGCATCAGATTTGGGATTCTGTATATGGAAAAAAAGCTATTACTGAATGGAAAATTCTTGATGTGGAAAAATATTTAAGCCCTTTGGAAAATAAAAAAAATGTTACACGAGTTTTGTTTATTCCGCATACTGGGCGAACTCATCAGCTTCGTCTTGCAAGCGCCGACTCTCATGGTTTTGGAGTTCCGATAATTGGCGATACCTTATATGGGCATTGTGAACCGGATGAACGGCTTATGCTTCATTCTTGCTATATAAAATTCACACATCCTTCTACTGGAAAAGTCATGGAATTTAACTGTGAATGTGATTTTTAATTTGCGAAAAAAAAGCACTGCTGTTTTTATAGCAGTGCAAGATTTGTTTATACATTGAATTTAAAGAAAAGAACATCGCCGTCTTGAACGACATAATCTTTTCCTTCTTGTCGATATTTTCCAGCTTCTTTTATTTTTGCTTCTGAACCATATTGCTTCAAGTCATTGACAGTGTAAGCTTCAGCTTTGATAAATCCTTTTTCAAAGTCTGTGTGAATTACGCCGGCCGCCTGTGGAGCTTTGTCTCCTTCGTGAATTGTCCAAGCGCGGCATTCATCGGCTCCGCCTGTAAAAAATGTCCTAAGTCCCATGAGATGATAAACATGTTTTGCAAGAACTGAAAGTCCGGACTCTTTTAATCCTGCGCTTTCCATAAATTCCTTGCGGTCGTTTTCGTCATCAATTTCTGCAAGATCAGCTTCAAACTTTCCGCAGATAACAATTGCTTCTGATTTTTGTTCCTTTGCAATTTTCTGGACGGTTTCAACATATTTGTTTGTTCCTGCTGGAATTGTATCTTCGTCTATATTGCAGATAAAAACTTGCGGCTTTATTGTGAGCAAGTGAAGATCGTAGACTGCATTTTTTTCTTCATCAGTCAAGTCTGCCATGCGGGCGCATTTTCCATCTGTAAGAAGCGGCTTGATTTTTTCGACTGCGCTGAAATATGGAGCGAGACGTTTTTCCTCATCTTTTCCGAGCGCACGGATTTGCTTTGTAATTTTTTCTGCACGCTTTGCGATTGTGTCCAAGTCAGCCTGCGCAAGTTCAAAATCAATTGTAAGAATGTCGCTTTCCGGATCTACTGGAGCTTCTGTTTTTGCGTCATCGCGAACGTGCTGAATGTCCGGGTTGTCAAAGCATCGGACAACATGGGCAATGACTGCTGTTTCCCGGATATTTGCAAGAAATTTATTTCCAAGACCTTCACCGCTTGAGGCGCCTTTTATCAAGCCTGCAATATCAACAAAATCAACTGTCGCAGGAATTTTTTTCTTTGGCTGAAAAACGCTCGCCATGAAGTCAAGTCTTTCATCTGGTAAATCAACTATTCCGATGTTTGGATCAATTGTGCAGAATGGATAATTAGCAGCTTCTGCAGGAGCTTTTGTTAGCGCGCTGAAAATTGTTGACTTTCCTACATTTGGAAGTCCAACTATGCCGCAGGTAAGTTTCATATTTTTTTCCTTAATAAAAATTTAAAAAGTCGCTCAAGGTGAATTTTTAGAATGCAACTATTTTAATGCTTTTGTTTAAATTCTTCAATAAACAAAAATTCCGCATGAAAAAACTACTTTATAATTTTGTTTAGGACTTTATCTTTCTGCCGCCAGTTCTTGTCAACTTTTACGCGCAGGTCAATGTCAACTTTGTATGGAAAAATTTTTCTGCATTCTTTAATTGATTCAACTCTGATTGTTTTTATCATTGATGCGCCTTTTCCAATTACGATTCCTTTTTGACTTTCGCGCTCAACATAAATGTAGGCAAGGACTTTTAAAAGTTTCGGTGTTTGCATTTTAAGGTCGCTGATTTCAACATAGATTGCGTGCGGAAGTTCCTGTTCAAGCCTGTTGATTGCCTGTCCGCGGATAATTTCTGCAATTCTAAAATCAACTTCTTGATCCGTGTAAAATTCTTCTGGATAAAGATGCGGCTCTTCTTTTGCAAGACTGAAAAGCGCTTTTAAAACTTCATTTATATTTTTGTCTTCTTTCGCGCTGATTTCAATAATCCGTTCGCTTGGCAAATCAGGGAAAGTTTTTTGAATGAAACTTCTGGAATTTAGCGCATTGGATTTTGAATCTTCAGTTTTATTGATTGCAATTACAACTTTGTCTTTATGCGGAATCAAAAGTGAAGCAATCATTTCCTCTTCCTCGTTGTGCGGACGAGTTGAATCGATGATGTAAAGAATTGCGTCGCTTTCTTTTATATTTTCCTGTGCAATGTTTGAAAGTTTTAAGTTCAGTTTTTTTTCGCTTAGATGAAGCCCCGGCGTGTCAATAAAAACCAGCTGTCCAAGAGATGTGTTTATTATTCCGCGGATTGCGTTTCTTGTTGTCTGCGGAACTGGGGAAACTATGCTGATTTTTTCTCCGCTTGCTGTATTTAAAAATGTTGACTTTCCTGCTGAAGGGCGGCCCACGATGGAAACAAGCGCGGTCTTTGGTCCGGCTTTTTGAATTTCTGTATCAGTTTCTTTTTCTTCAATCATGCGGTTAGTATACAATTAAAAAAAAATAATTGATATACTTTGAAAGAAAATAGCTGCCCTAAAAAATAGGACAGCCGGAATTTTTAATTTACAAGAAGCTGATTTGTTCTGCTTAATGCTTCTTTTATGTCTGCGCAAATATTTTCTTTTCCGAGTTTTTCAATCATTCCCATTTTGCTGAAAAGAATGTAAGGCTGCGTATGAATTCCTGATATTACAATTGTGATTCCGTTTTTATCGCAAGCTGCCTTTGCCTGTTCAAGCGCACGGATTCCGCCGGCATCAATGTAAATCATGTTTTGCATTCTGAGTATAAGAACTTTTGCATTTGCTCCTGCGCGTTCTATTGCGAATTCAAATTTTCTTACAGTTCCGAAAAAAAGAGGACCATCAATTTCATAAACAACTGCGCTTTCTGGAATTTCGATGTTTTCCTCCAAAAATTCATTCCCTGAAATTCCGCCCGCAATGGAATCACGCTTGTTTTGAACTTCTGAAACATCTATCATTTTTTTTATGAAGAAGAATGCCGCGAATCCAAGACCAAATTCGATTGCAACTGTCAAGTCGATAAAAACCGTGATAAGGAAAGTCGCCGCCAAAACAAAGATGTCAGACTTTTGTCCTTTTAGCAAAGCCTTGACCGCCGGGAAACCTGCCATGTTCCAGGAAACATTTATCAACACTGCGGAAAGAGCCGCCATCGGAATGTAAACCGCATATTTTCCAAGAATCAGCATTATAAGAAGAAGCGTGATTGCATGAATTATTCCTGCCACAGGAGTTTTTCCGCCGTTCTTTATATTTGTGGCAGTTCGCGCTATTGCTCCGGTTGCAGGAATTCCGCCGAAAATTGGAGATGCTATGTTTGCAATTCCTTGCGCGATAAGTTCTGTGTCAGAATCGTGTTTTGTGCCTGTCATTCCGTCAGCGACAACTGCGCTCAAAAGACTTTCAATCGCCGCCAGAACCGCGATGGAAATTGAGGTCGGAAAAAGAGCAGTGATTGTTTCCACGCTGAACTGCGGAAGTAAAGGCGAAGGCAGTGTTGATGGTATGCTTCCGTAGCGCGATCCGATTGTGTCAGTTTCTAGTCCGGCATATTTTTTTAGAAGAATGCTTGCTGCTGTTGCAAGTATAATCACAATCAAGCTTCCTGGAATTTTTTTGCAGAAGCGCGGCCAGATAAAAATCAGCGCAAGACAAAGTGAAGCCATAATCAGCGAGTAATAATTTATGTGAGTTATGTTCATTGCGTAAGTTTCAATTTTGCCAACGAAGTTTCCCGGCATTTTTGAAAATCCTTCCGGGAAAACTGAAATTGAAAGTCCAAGAAAATCTCCGATTTGTCCTGTTGCGATTGTTACTGCGATTCCTGCAGTGAATCCTGTTACGATTGTGTACGGAATAAATTTTACAAGTCCGCCCATTTTAAATGCGCCGAGCATAATCAAAAGAATTCCAGCCATTACAGTTGCAGTTGCAAGTCCTGAATATCCATACTTTGCGACAACGCCGTAAACAATTACAGCAAATGCTCCTGTTGGACCTCCAATCTGAACTCGGCTTCCGCCCAAAAGTGAAATAAAAAATCCTGCTATGATTGCTGTGAAAAGTCCGCGCTCCGGCTCTACTCCAGATGCGATTGCAAAAGCTATTGCCAATGGAAGTGCAACAATGCCGACGATAATTCCAGCTGTAAGATCATTTAAAAATGTTTTTGACGAATACTTTTTTAATGTGTTAAGAATTTCTGGTTTGAACATAGTTGAAACATAATGATGTTTTAAATGAAAAAAATCAATGCGGCTTTATTTTTTAAGCTGCTATATTTTAGAAATCTCACATATCCTGTAATTTCTGTATTTTTTTTTCATTATACGGAAAATCCCAGGTGCCGCCATATCTGACTTTTCGGCCTCCAAATCCTGTCTTGAAAATATAAAGTCCTGCCATCTTGTTTTCGCCATCGCTGTTAGGAGGAATTCCCATAAGGTCATACTGGGTGCAGCCGAGTGTACGTGCAAATCTCATGACTTCCCATTGAAGTCCGTAATTCGGCATGCATTCCCGCCCTTCAAGAGAACTCGCCGCATACATATAATAGGCGGTTTTTCCGCAGACAGCTAGAATAAGTCCGCTTAGAAGAGTATCGTTTTTGTGCGCAGTGAAAAGATAGAATTTGGGCCGCGGAACCTGAGCATCCATTGGAATAAGACTGTTTGCCTGCGCCGATGTAGCGACCGTATTCCAGTTTCTGCATGTCCTGAAAATCATTTTAAAATATTTAGGCTTCTCATAAAAAAATCCCTTGCGCTCTGCTGTCGCCGTGTAGATTTTGTGCCATGCGGAAAGCTCTTCCTCCAGTTTCGGACTTTCTGAGTCGTGAATCGAAAATTCCACTTCCTCACGGTAGGCACGTCGTACTGAATTCCGCGTCTGCTGTCTCATTGAGGAAAGAAGCTTTTCCGGCGGAAACCGAAGGTCTATTATGATTGTGTTTGGGCAGAGATAATTTTTCTGCGCCTTACGGAGATTGTGTGTCCGTGTTCCGAAATTCATGGAAAGCTCCAAGAGTTCTGTCCTCAGGACTTCAGTCTTTTTTTCAAAGTGCGGCCATGGAAGATCGAATCTGATGAATGCGGTTTCCTTAGGAAGAAATTCAGTCAGCGACTCTGCTATATCCTCCAGAAGCAGGCTGCGGAATTCTTCGCCTATATTCACTGCCGGAGAACGCTGTGCATAAGCATATATAATTCCGCCGGAAGTTCTGCGCTCGGTCACCATAAGAGGAAAAACGAGTGGATGATTTTTACTTTCAGAATTCTCGTCATTTTCATACTGCGCCGTTACCCAGAAATAATGCGGAATCTGTCCGCTTTGCTGCTTTATTTTTCCCCATAAGAAAGTCTGAAAAATATTGTCTGTATCAGGAAAATCAGCAGGGGAGGCTCTTGCAATTTTTATCATGCAATGACCGTATCAGGCATCCGTAAAAGACGCAAGATTGACCTTTGTTTGCCGTGCTAGAGGCGGCTATACTTTTGTTTACGTCGCTAGTGGTTGTTTTCGCACGGAATTTTTACTGTTCAAGCGATAGTTCTGAAAGTGGCTTTTAATTTTAAAATTGTCAAATGACTGCTTCATTCTTCATCTGCCATTTTCTTTAAATTTTCATCAATAAATTTCCGCAAATTTTCTATTATATTCTCTTTGATTTGCCTGTTGTCTTCTGAAATCTGTCTGTCAAAGCTTGAAGCGATTGGAAGAAAAAGCGTGTGAATGTCAACCTGCAATGAATCTGTAATCTGCGAGAGAGTTTTTTCGCTGGTCCAGGTTTTGCAAAGCTCGATGTTTTTTATTGTTTCGTCGGAAATTCCAGCTTTTTCTGCAAGCTCAAACTGCGTTAGTTTCTGCTGCTTTCTGATTCGTTTTAGGTTTTCCGCTAGTCTTTTTTGAATGTCTGAAGATTTCATAGCATTATTTTGAACAAAGACATAAAAATCCAAATACCTTAATAAGCCATTTTTTAATAAAATGTGGTTGAATATTTGGATTTTAAGTGTTATATTAAGACCGCTTATAGCTAAAAATGGGTGAATATTTGGAAATTTAATAAAAAGTAAGCGGTGAAATATGAAAAAAAGATTTTTTTTTGTGAGTTTTTTTATTTTTGTTTCTAATCTTTTCTGTGAGAATTTTCCTCTTTGGTATGAAAATAAAAGTTTTCAGTTTCCTGATTCTGAATATATATCGGCGGTTGGAACTGGCTATAGCGAAGCCGTGGCAAAGGATTCTGCGCTTTCTACATTGGCTTTATATTTTGAGACAAAAATTTTTGTTCAACGTTCTGCAAAATTGCATGGAAGCGAAAAAACATTTGAAAAATCTGAAAAACAGCGTTCAGTTTATTCAGAAACAAATGTCGAGTCTGAAACAAAGCTTCCTGCTGTCTCCTTTACGAATTCCTTTTTCAATTCTGTGCGGAATGAATATTCAGTTTGTGCCTACATCAGAAAACAGGACGCAATAAATGAATTTAAAGGAATTTTGTCTTCTGGAATTTTGGGCGCGACAGAGAAAATCCTGAAATCTGAGAATTCAAAAAATCATTATTTAGCTTTTTCCGCCGCAAAGACCGCTCTTTTTTCGTTGGAAAAACTGCAAGCTACGGCGCAAAGTCTTTCTGTGCTTGATGCAAAAAGCGGAAGTGAAAGCTTAAAGTCAATCGGAATTCTTTCTGAACGAGCGGGCAGTGTTATGTCGCGTGAAAAGCCTAAGTTGACTTTCAATGTGGAAATTCAAAACGATACTGAAAAAAACGTGTCTTATACAATTCAGCGGCTTTTTGAGTCTAAAGGCTTTGTCTGCGGACGAAAAAATTCGAATTTTCTCATTGTGGGAAATATTCATTTTTCAGAGTCAAAAAATGCCGTGGGCGTTTTTGTGCGTCCTGCAATTTCTTTGCAAGTCTTTTCTTCGGACGGAAGCAATGAGGTTCTAGGCTCTTATTCAAGACAATATCCAAAATACGGCCACCGTGATTTGAGCAATGCATACGCTAAGGCGCGCGTTGAAATAGAAAAAGATTTAAAGGAAAAACTGCTTGATTCATTGTTCTAAAAATCAAATCTCAGTTTTTTCAGGAGGAAGAAGAATGAAGAAAATTATTTTGATTGCCGGGGCTGCTTTGATTTGCTCCTGTGTGATTGGCTGCGCTTCGGCACCAGCAAAACCGGAAAGTGCTGCGCAAGTCAGCGGAACCGAGCTTCTTGACTGGCAAGGCTCAGAGTTTGGTAAAGGCGTTCCTGACTGGGTTGAATGTGTTTCTTCCCAGAACTACGAGAAACTCAACGCTTTGCCTGAAGCAAAGGACAAGTCTTTGATTGCGGTTGAAGGCTATGGGGATGACAGAGACTTGCTTAGAATCTGGGTTGAAACCGACCGGGCATCTGGAGAGATGACAAACAGAATTGAGCAGGCGGTTACACGTGAATCTGGAACTGTCGCCAGTGGAAACAAAGACTCAAATGATGCGAAAATTAAAATGGCAAAAGCTGTTACAGGCGCATTCTCGCAGTCAAAAATCAACGGATTTCAAAGGCTTTCAACATTCTGGACTCAGGTAAAAAGAAAGGCGGACTGTGTTGTGGAATACCGGTATTACGCTTTGTTTGGAATTGACAACAACGTTCTTGATGAGCAGATTGCGCTTGTGATGGGGAAAGTCGAGGCAAAAACAGCTGAGGAGAAAAATTCCCTCGATGAAATAAACCGTGTTGTCCAGTTGTCTGCACATAAGGCTGGCGTTATTACTTCGGAGGTTCGCTAAGATGAAAATGAAAAAAATTATTTTTACGTTCATGTTTTCTTTGATTAGTGTTGCAGTTTCTTTTTCTCAGTCAAAAGGCGTTACGATTGATAACGCGCTAACGCAGGCGGCAGAGAAATTTTCTTCTTCGCTAAAAAACAAAACAACGGTTGCAATTCTTGGAATTTCATCATCTTACAATGAGCTTTCTGAATATATGCTTGGCGAGCTGACTACAGATATTGTTCAGCTTAGAAAACTTCAGGTTGTTACCCGCGCAAATCTTGACGTGATAAAAAAGGAGATGAACTTTCAGCTTTCTGGAGAGGTTAGCGACGAGACAATGCAGCAATTGGGAGCCAAAACTGGCGCGCAGACTGTAATATCGGGAACTTTTAAACCTCTTGGAACTTTATATGTCTTGGATATACAGGCGTTCGATGTTACAACAGCCACAATTCAAGATACATACAGAGTCAATGTTGCAAGCGATGAAACACTAGAGCTGCTCACCAAGAAAAAAGTTGTCAATGCTGCTGGAAAAATTCAGAGCAACGACTACACGGCAGGCGAAAGGCTTGGAATCGGATTTCAGAACTTCTTGTTATTTGGATTAGGTTCATACCGTACAGGACACTGGGGCGACGGACTTTTTTTGACAGGAAGTAGATTAATGGCTCTTTTACTTTTAGCTACTGCTGAAGATGATATGGAGCTTAGCTTTGGTATAGGCTGGGGAGCTGCATCTATTGTTTACGGATTCGTGCGTCCTTTCTACTATCACAAAAACAGCAATGTCAAAATAAGCATGAATGTTGGTGCTGTGCAAACTTCTCATGGACTTGAGCCTGGCGTTTCATATAAGATTTCGTGGTAGTCTAACTGAATTTTTTTGATTAAACAGCTTTGCATAATTTTGCATGGCTGTTTTTTTTATATTTTTTTAAGAAACTTTCACTATACAAAAATCTGTTGCAAACTTCGGTCTTTATGATTATTTTTATTGCATGAATCTTTCTGACTTTGAGTGGCTTGGACAGAATATCCGCGCGGAAAAACTTTTGGGAAGCGACAGCGCGCCTGCAAGTATTTTTCTTCTTCAGAGCAAATACGGAATTGAGCTTTATGTTAAGGACGGATTTCTGTTCCGGCGTTACAACGGGAACGGAAGCAGGAACGGCTTCGGATTTCCTCTTGCGGTTTCTGAAAATTCCACACTGAAGGACGCGCTTTCCTTTCTTGTTGAAAAATGTTCCGCGGAAAAAACGCCGCTCAGATTCTGCCTCTGCACGCGCGACCAGAAGAACGAGATTGATTCCTGCCTTTCAGAAAATTTTCCGCGAATTAAAATCAGCTGGAATTCCGGCCGCAACGACAGCGACTACATTTACCTTGCGAAAAACCTTGCGGAACTTCCGGGGCAGAAATTCCACAAGAAAAAAAATCACATCGCGCGCTTCATGCGGCTTTACGAGAACCGCTGGGAATTCAAGACTTTCCCCCAGAACGACATTGCCGGCGACATCATCTATATAGAAGAAAAGTGGCTGGAGGAGAGAAATTCTTCAGGCGGAAATTCCGACCATGCGCTTGTGCTTGAAAAACAGGGCATAGCCTCGGCTGTTGAATTCCATTCCGCGCTTAATATCCGCGGCGGAGTTCTTTACGTTGACAGGAAACCCGCCGCGATGACGCTTGCAAGTCCGGTTTCGCCTCAGGTTCTGGACATTCATTTTGAGAAGGCTCTTTCCGGTTATGCGGCGGACGGAGCGTATTCCGTGGTGAACAATCTTTTTGCCAAGGAGTCAAAAAATTTTCTGTACCTGAACCGCGAGGAGGACATGGGAGTTGATGGACTGCGAAAGGCAAAACTTTCGTACAAGCCCGACATCATTCTGGACAAATTTTACGGTGAAGCGGAGGAGTGACCATGCTTTCAAAAATCTTAAAAAAATCTGACTGCGCATCATGCCGTTTCTGCTGCTCGTTCCGCCGCCAGAGTCTGTGGGAAACTCCGCTTTTTGACCTGGAGACAAAGGAGCGTCTTGAGAAAAAATTTCCGTCTGCGCATTTCCGCCCTGCAGGAAAAAATTCGTTCACCGTTGACCTTTCAGGCGGCTACAGAACTGACAGTCCTGACGAGGAGGCTGCCTGTCCGTTTTTGGACTCGGAAAAAGGCTGCGTTCTTTCTGCGGAGGAAAAGCCGTTCGACTGCAAAATCTGGCCGCTGCGTGCGGTTAGAAAATCTTCCGGCGGAAAAATTTTTGTCGCGCTGACTACGACCTGCCCGGCGGTGAACAGGCTTCCGTTTTCAGAAGTGCAGTCGCTCGTGAAATCCGGGCTTGGCGGGAAAATCATTTCTTACGCTTCGTCGCATCCGGACATCGTGAAGGACTGGCGCGGCGGATTTGTTGAGATTGAATAGATGAAATGCATTTTTGAATACGCTTCTCCGCTCGGAAAAATTTTTATTGAAAGCGACGGCAAATTTCTTACCGGGCTTTGGTTTGAATATCCGTTTGACGAGAAGAAGCATGCGGAAAATTCAGGCGGCGGGGTAAAGAAAATTTCCGCGGATTCCATTGATTCATTTCCTGTGATTTCGGAAACCTGCCGCTGGCTTGACGTTTATTTTTCAGGGCGGAATCCTGACTTTACGCCGGAATTCAGAATCGAAAATCTTACGCCTTTCAGAAAACTGGTTGTTGACGAGATGCTGAAAATTCCGTTCGGCGCGACAACGACTTACGGCGAGATTGCAAAAAACATTGCCGCAAAAAAAGGTCTTGAGAAAATGAGCGCGCAGGCTGTGGGCGGAGCTGTCGGCTGGAATCCGCTCTGCATTGTGGTTCCGTGCCACCGGGTTCTCGGCTCGGACGGAAGCCTCACAGGTTACGGCGGCGGAATCAAAAACAAAATCGCTCTTCTGAAAATCGAGGGAATCGCTGCGGAAAAATTCACGCTTCCAAAAAGCCGGAAGTTTATGTGAGGAAAATTTCGGATTCTGAATCCTGCGTTTAACTTTTGAATGCAAGAGGTTCACTTCTCTGGCTTTAGCAAAATCATTTTTATAATTTGATTCAATCAGTTTAATAAAAACAATTCAAACGTACTTTTAGTTATCAGGGCGCATCAGGACTGACAATCAGAATAAATTGTCGTGACTGTAAAATTTGTGTCCATGTACTGGCCTTCTGCAAAGTGTTTTGGTTATAGCTGTATCGTGACAAAATCTGACGATTTTAAGACGAAAAAAGAATACAGGACATTACTGCATATAAAAGAAAATCGGCACACTGCCAACGCGGATTACCATACATGTTTGTTTTCCCATCTTAATGTTCGAATGTTGTCTTCGACGATTGATTTCAGTTTGCCCATAAAATCATAAAACATTTTATTCTGTTTCAACGGAAAAATTATCTAGCGTGCTTTCTGTCCATTTTCGGCTTAGCTCTGGATATGTTTCTTCAAGTGAAAGAAAGTATGTGAGCGCAGACGGAAAATTTCCAGTATAATAGTAAGATTCGCCAAGATAAAAATTCGCTCTGTCTGTAACTTGTTTGCTTCTGTTTTGTGCAAGGAATTTTTTCAGCGCGTCAATTGAATCCGAATATTTTTTCTTTATAAATGAAGTGCGTAAGATTTCAAATAAAAGATATTCATCTCCGCCAGCAGGACTTATCAAGTCTTCGTCAAAAATATAAACCGGCAAAACTTTTGTCTGTTCTTTTTTTGATTTTAAAAGCGGCTGAATTTTTTTGCGTGAACTTTTGCTGATTTTAGTTTCCTCAGGCTTTGAAGTTTCCCCAAGAACGTCTACAAGCGGCAAAGGCATTTCGCGCATTTTGTCTTCGTATTCTTTTTTTGCTTGAGGAGTTTTTTTGATTGAAGGCTGTCCAAGATAAATTGCAGCGGAAGCTTTGATTCCTTCGGTTGTCGCGTTTACTCCCGGAAGCACAAGCCGGACTGGAGTTTCAGTTTTAAGCGATTTTTTTCCGTCGAGCTGCTCGTCATAATAAATTTCACTGTTGCCTTGAGTTTTGTCGTTTTCTGAAATCATTGTGATTACGGCATAAAAATATTCACTTGTGTCCCTTGGCGAGTCCGTGTAGGAGTCCGTAATTTTTTCTATGGTTACCAAAGGCTGACTGAATTCAATTTGATCGTAGCTTGTGAAAGGCTTTTTGTTTCTGTAGATTATAAATGAAGAAATTGAATCTGAATCGTTTTTTGGCAGAATCCAGCTTATTGAAATTTTTCCGTTTTCGGCCTGAATTGCGTTGATTCCTGTAACAACCGGTCGTTTGCTTTGCGCAAATAAAATTGAGGATGAAAAAATTAAAAGTGCCGATGAAAAAAATTTTCTAAATGAATTTGAAATTTCCATGTTTGTATTTTGGACTAAATTCCGCTGATTTTCAAGTGTATCTTGCATTCAGGGCAAACGCATTATAAATAATTTAAGTAAAGTTTGCGCGAAGGAACGGTTCCTGGGGCAAAAACACTCTGATTGTTGCGACCGCGTGAGCGGGCAATTCTATAGTTATTTTGCAACAATCAGCGTGTAGCGCATTATTGCGCGATTTTGAATCAGGAAACCGTGACTAGGAGCCAGTTTTATGCTGAATACATTTATAATGCGTTTGCCCTGATCTTGCATTTGGTGCGGTTTGACAATGTCTAGCGTTTGATTTATTCTATTATATATATGTTTATTTCTGTGATTATAGAGCCGGGCGGGCTTGATAGCGGCAAGATGATGGTGGATATTCTTTCCAGATATGGATTTCAGAAAATTCAGCGTTCTTGCTGGGAAAGTTTAAAGCTGAACGAAACCGAGCTTTCCGCCTTGAAAAAAGACTTGGACAGGGTTACTGACTACTATGATAAAATCAGAATTTATCAGTTTCCCTTGAACGGACTTTTTGTTATTACAGAAATGAAACAGAAAAAATGGCGCAAATGCTGCTTTAACGGAACTTCGCGACCTAAGAATTAAAAAATTGAGGATAATTATGATTGAGGATTTTCAGGAGCCTATCGCACAGCTGAAGGCAGATGTTTCGGCTGTTTGGGGGCGTCTTTGACGTTGATGACATCAATAAAAAAATAGCTGAAAAAGAAGCTCTTACAACTGCTCCCGGATTTTGGGACGACAATGCCAAGGCTACAAAAATAATGAATGACATTAAGCTTTTAAAGGGCAGAATTGAGCCGTGGCAGGATTTGCTTCAGCGTGTTGATGATCTTGAGGCTTTGTATGAACTTGGACTTGAAGAAAATGACAAGAGCATTGAGTCAGAATTAAAAGAGCAGTACGAAAAAGCAAAAGCCGATTATGAGCATCAAAGCATTTTAAATCTTCTTAGCGATGAAGTTGACAAGAACGACTGCTTTCTTTCTGTTCATGCTGGCGCTGGCGGAACCGAGGCTTGCGATTGGACTTTTATGCTTAGCCGTATGTACCAAAGATGGGCAGAACGTCATGGATATAAAGTTGAAGTTCTTTCGCAGGAAGAAGCTGAAGGCGGACTCAAGTCAATCAACATGAAAATTTCAGGACCTTATGTTTATGGATATACAAAGGGCGAGGCTGGAGTTCACCGCTTGGTTCGCATAAGTCCGTTTGATGCAAATGCAAGGCGGCACACTTCGTTTGCTTCTGTTTATGTTTTCCCAGTTCTTGATGACAGCATCGAAGTTAATATCGACCCAAAAGATTTGCGCGTGGACACTTATCGTTCTGGCGGAAAAGGCGGCCAGCACGTAAACAAAACTGAATCCGCAGTCCGCTTTACTCATATTCCAACCGGAATTGTTGTTGCCTGCGACAGTGAGCGTAGCCAGCTTATGAACCGCGCATCTGCAATGAGCATTTTAAAGTCAAGGCTTTACGAATATTACAAGGAAGAACGCGAAAAGGAAAATTCAAAATTCGCAGGTGAAAAAAAGGACATTTCTTTTGGAAGCCAGATTCGTTCTTATGTTTTCCAGCCTTACACAATGGTAAAAGACCACCGCACAAAATATTCAGTTGGAAATATTCAGGGCGTAATGGATGGAGATATCGACGGATTCTTGGATGAATTCCTTTCAGCAAAATGGAAAGATCTTCCTTCTTCATCAGATGACGATGGAGATGATTTGTAGAGATGAATTTTCTCTTTCGGAAATATAAAAGATTTTTTTTTATTTTTTCTCTTTTGTTATTTCTGACGGAGAATATTTTTTGTGAGCCTTGGATTCTTGCTGCTCAAAAATTTGATTTTGACAGCGGGAAGAATTTGAATTCCGCAGAGCAAGATTTGTCTTCCATAATGCCGCAGCTTATAATGGAAAAAATTTCTGAAGGACTTTCGCGCAACACAACTCCGCAGGAAATGCTGGACAGGTCTTTGAATAATTTGCTTGTTGAACGCCAGTCTTTGTTTCTTCAGCTTTCAAAAGAAATAAAAACGCGTGATGCAATTTTTCTTTTGTCTGGAAGCAAGAAAAGAATTCAAAAAAAAATTTCAGCCCAAGAAAAAAAAATTGACGAAATAAAAAATCAGATTGACGAGAACTTGGAAAAAACTCATCTGCTTTATGAAGAATTTAAAAATGCAAATTCTTCTCAAGAGGAAAAAACAGAAACAAGTTTTAGTCCGCTTCCTTTCAATCCATTTAAAAATCTTTTTGTGAAAAAAAAATCTCCAGTTCTTCCAAAGCCTCAAAATGAAAATGTTTCTTTCTATAAAGAAAACGCTTATGAACTTTTTTCTCCTTCTAAGGAAGCTCTTGATTCTGGAATTGAGAGCCGCAAGTTTGAAAATGAAGTTGTTGCTGCAAAAATAAACGGACTCATAAGCGGGAGTATTATTGTTTATGGCGAATATTTTTCTATTTCCTGCGCACTTTATAATTTTCCGGGAAAAAAAATTCTTGGGCAGGTTACAGAAATTGGTTCATTAAAGAGTTATATTTCCGTTGCGGAAAATGCCGCGAATTATTTTGTTCCGATTATTGTAAACAGTTTTCCTGTTGAAATCTGTTTTGAAATTCAGCCTCAGGAAGTTTTTAAAAATGCGATAGTTTCCGTTGATGGAAATATTTATAAAAATCCGCCGGAAAAAATTTCTGTTCCGTCTGGAAATCATTCCATAACAATTGAGGCAAAAGGATATATTCCGCGCTCGATAAATTATGATTTTGAAGGCTCTAAAATTTTTAAGCTTCAGGGAAATATGAAACTCAAGTCGGAAGTTTCCGGCTCTATTGAATTGAAAAGAAATCTGGAAAATGGATTTCTATATTCTGGAAGCAATTTGCTTTCTGAAATTTCAGATGAAAATTTTTCTGCGGAAATTTCTTTTGATGGAACTCCTGTCATCGGACAATTCAAATCCGCGCAAGATGAAAATGCCTTGTTCTTTTTTTATGTGCCTGAAATTTTACAAAAAAATCAAGTCCGGCTTTCTGTAAAAGGAAAAACTGTAAATCATTCGGAATATATTGACAAGCGGAGAATTGCCGCCTATAGAGCCTATACAGCTTTGGTTCTTTCTGTGCCGTTTACTTTGTATTCAGTTGGAAAAAATAATTCAGTTACAAATGCTTACAATCGTGGTTCTTTAAAAGATTATGACGAAGTTTTAAAATGGAGACGCTACGGAACTATTTCCAGCGGAATAACTTTTGCGTGTCTTGGATTTTTTGGCTTTGAACTTGCACGTTATCTTATCGCTGCAAATTCTTTGCTTCCTTCAAATGCAAAAGAAATTTCTTCATCTGAAATTTCAAATTCGGCTTGGACTGAAATTCAAGAAGAGTAAATTTTTTAGGAGTTAAAAATATGGCGAAGATTTCATTTTCAGAAAAATTAAAAAATCTTCTTGGCGGAAAGAAAAATTTCTCTGAGGATTTTTTTGAAGATTTGACTGACGCTTTGATTGAAGGAGATTTGGGCGCAAAAAACGCAGTTGAAATTGTTGATAACCTTGAATCGTTTTGTAAAAAAGAAAAGAAATTTTCTCCAGAAGAAATCACTGTTGAATTGAAAAATATTCTGATGAAATTTTTAAAGCCAGTTTCGATTGAACCTTCAAATGGAAAAGTAAATATTTTTATGGTTCTTGGCGTGAATGGTGTTGGAAAAACTACGACAGTTGCAAAAATGGCAAAATTGTATTCCGAAAAAAATGTCAATGTGATTATGGCGGCGGCTGACACTTTTCGCGCGGCGGCGGTTGACCAGCTTTCCATGCACGGGGAAAAACTTAAGCTTCGTGTTGTAAAGCATCAGATGGGAAGCGATCCAAGCGCAGTTGTTTTTGATGCGGCGGATGCTTGCAAGGCGAACAATGGTGGGCTTGTAATTGCGGACACTGCTGGTCGTCTTCATAACAAAGAAAATCTTGTGAATGAGCTGAAAAAAATTGATAGAATCTGCGCTTCAAAAGCTGATGAAGGATGCTACAAAAAAATTCTTGTAATTGACGCGACAACAGGACAAAACGCTGTTAGGCAGGCAGAAGTTTTTAATGATGCGGTTGGAATTGACGCTGTTGTTCTTACAAAATATGATTCGACTGCAAAAGGCGGCGCGCTTGTTTCAATTGGAAAAGATTTAAATATTCCGGTTCTGTTTGTCTGCACTGGAGAAAAATACGAGAATATAAAATCTTTTGATCCTAAAAAATATTTAGATGATTTTATCGGAACAGAGTGATGTCTTTTTTTGAGGCTTTGTTTTTTTTGTATCTTTTGTTTCCCGTTATAAATGAAAAACAGTTTTTGATTTCCAATGCAATGAAGGGAAATATTACCCTTGAAAAAACTGAAGAATTGAAAACGAAGTTGGAAAAGTTTTTAAATTCAGATGAAATTGATTTTGGACTTTATGAGGAGCCGAAAAAAAATCATTCTGAATTTTATTTGAAAAATTCTTTTGGCAAACTTGTGTTTTTTAAATTCGACAAAGAACTTTTAAGTGTTTCAAATGAACTTGAAAATTTTTCCTGCACTTCGGTAAATGAAGAGCAGTTTTCAATGGTAAAATATAATGCAGATTATAAGCCTGTTGAAAAAATTGTCTGGGAAAATAAAAATACTGTTGCAGATTCAAAAATTATTTTAAAGGAAAACTGGAAATATTCAGGCGAATATATTTTTTCAACTAAAGAAGATTTAAAAAATAAAAAAAACTATGAAATTCGATACAGCAAGGATTTTCTTCCGCTTTATGTTGTGGAATATTGTTATATTCAAAATCCAGAGTCAACAGAGGAAAATCCTTTGCCAGAAATAAAAACTTTGGTGAAAAAAAATTTCTTTTCTTATGACAAGCAAAACCGAATTTTGTCTGATGAAGAAATTTTCTATGATAAAAAAAAAGAAGGTAAAGAAATTTATAGAAAAAAAAATGTTTATAGTTATACAGGCAAAAGTGAAAATGCGGATTTTGAATTTTATGAAAACGGAAATTTAAGATTTTCTATAAACTATGAAAATGACGATGATTTTGTTGAAACTGTATATTTTTCCGATGGAAAATTTATGGAAACAAAATTTATAAATGGTGAAAAAGTGAATTAAAAAAATTAATGAGGATTAAATTGAAATCAGATTTTAAGTGGATATGCTTTGTTGCCCGTCGCATAAGTAGAATAAATAGCAAAGGTCGAACTGCGGCTGCTTCATATTTAGCCGCGTTGGGAATTGCGCTTGGAGTGATGGCTTTGATTGTTATAATGAGCGTTATGAATGGGTTTCAAATGGGATTTATAGATTCTATAATGGAAATTTCATCATACCATGTTCAGGTATCTAAAATTCAAAGTGATTTATTTGAAAACTGGTGCAATAAAAATAAAAAAGTTATTTGTGCGCTTCCATTTTATGAAGCGCAAGGTCTTATGGTTGGAAATTCAGAAAAGCAATGTGCTTCAATTGTCCGTGCAGTTCCAGAAAATATTATGGAAGTTGATTTTGGATTTAAAGACAAGTTGAAAATTGTTGCAGGAAAATTTAATTTGTCTAGCGCGGACTCAATTGTTGTGGGTAGCACTTTGGCGTACAATTTGAATCTTAGGATTGGAAGCAGAGTGAACATTGCGGCTCTTAGCGGTTCAAGCGATACGAGTTTGCTTTCTACAAACCGGCAGTTTGTTGTGAAAGGAATTTTTCATTGCGGCTATGCGGAAATAAATTCTTCGTTTGCATTTATAAATTTTGATTCTGGAAAAAAGATTCTCGGAAATTCTGCGGAAGAAAAATATGGAATAAAATTAACTTCAGCTCCAAAAGATTCCTCATTTATAAAAGAATTCAAAAATGTTTTTCCGCAGTCTAAAGCAGTAGGCTGGCGTGAATACAACCGAAGCTACTTTGGAGTTCTTCGCATGGAAAAAAATACGCTGTTTGTTATTGTGCTTTTGATTTTTGTTGTTGCCGCAATAAATGTTTTTAATTCAATGAAGAAACTTGTCTTGGAACGTAAAAATGAAATTGCAGTTCTTTCTGCGCTTGGAGCTTCTGAAAAAAATGTGCAGAGCATTTTTGTTGTTCAGGGAATATTCACGGGAATTTTGGGCGGTGTGACAGGACTTTTGCTTGGTGTTTTTATTTCGTTGAATATGAAAACAGTTTTCAATTTGGTTTCTAAAATTCAATTTGGAATCGAATATTTTTTTACGATGATTTTTAATTCGGGATATGAAAAATTTGTTTCGGAAAATCCAATGTTTGCAATTTACGCAAGAATTCCTACGAGAATTTTTTTGCATGAAGTTATTTTTATTTTTCTGTTCGGAGTTTTTTCATCGGTTGCGGCAACATGGCTTGCTAGCCGAAATATTTTGCGAATGACTGTAACGGAGGTTTTGCGCGATGAATAATCAGAATATTATTTTGTCAATAAAAGATTTGGAAAAAACTTATAAGACTTCAAGTGAGGAACTTGCGATTTTAAAAAAACTGAACATGGAATTGAAGCAAGGACAGACTTGTGTGATTGTTGGAAAAAGCGGAAGCGGAAAATCAACTTTACTGAATATAATCGGCGGGTTGGACAAGGCTACCGGCGGAACTGTTTGTGTTGGCGGAATGAATGTAAGTTCAATGCCAGAAAAGCAGCTTGTAAAATTCAGACGCGAATTTCTTGGAATGATATTTCAGTTTCATTATCTTTTAAAAGATTTTACTGCGTTGGAAAACGTTTTTCTTCCGGCATTTATGGCAGGCGTTTCTAAAAAACATGCAATGGAAAAAGCGGAAGAACTTTTGTGCGCTGTTGGGTTAAAAGAAAGAATGTCGCATTTGCCTTCTGAACTTTCTGGTGGAGAGCGGCAAAGAGTTTCTGTTGCAAGAAGTCTTGTGAATAATCCCGAACTGATTTTGGCTGATGAGCCTACAGGAAATCTTGATCCTGCAAATGCCGAGGCTGTTGGCAATCTTCTTTTTTCACTTTCGGAAAAATATGGAAAAACTTTGATTCTTGTTACACATGATATGAATCTTGCTTCAAAAGGACAGATAAAATATTCTATAGAAAACGGGCAGCTTCAGGAGCTTGAAATATGACTTTTAGTTCATGCTTGATGTATGCAAAAAAAATATTTTTTTCAAAATCTCAAAGTTCTGATTCAGGAATTGGAAAGAGAAGTCTTACCGGAGCCATTGCCTGCATTGGAATAAGTCTTGTTCCGATGGTTGTTCTGCTTGTTGTTACAAACGGAATGGTTCAGGGAATGACAAGCCGGATGATAAATCTTTTTTCACGGGACATATCTGTTTCAGTTTATAAAAATTCAATGTATTTGACTTCATACGAAAATTTTATTTTGGCATCAAAAAAGCTTGCGGATATTCAAGGTGTGGAAAAAGTTTTCCCGGAAGTGCGAGGAATGGCTCTTGCTGCTGGAGAAAATTATAGATCCGGTGCATTTGTAAGAGGAATTCCACAAGATACTTTTTTTGCTGATAAAAATTTTTCTTCGCTTTTTAAAGTTGTTGAAGGAAGACTTGATTTGCCTGATTTTAGAACTGCTGTTATTGGAGAAAAAATTTCCGAGCAGCTTGGAGTTCATGTTGGCGACAATATAAAAATCATAAGCATGAATACAGCAGGAAAAAGATTTGTTCCAAAAGTTGCGCAGTTTAAAGTCGGCGGAATAATTTCAAGCGGTTATCAGGAACTTGATTCGCTTTGGGTTTTTATTCCAATTGAAGCGGCTTTTAATTCTCTTGCAAAATCATCTTGCGAATTTGTTGTTGGAATTGAAACTGAAAATTCTTTTTCCGAAGAACTTTCTTTTATTGCAGAGCGAGTCCAAACTTTTACATTTCAAGATGAATGGTTTGCCGATTCCAGAGTTGAAACATGGAAAGAAGTCAATGCGTCTGAACTTGAAAACTTTGCTTCAACAAAAGCTTTGCTAGTTGTAATTATGGTTATGATTGTGATTGTCGCAAGCATAAGTGTAAGCTCTTCTGTTTTGATAATTGTAATGGAACGCAAAAAAGAAATTGCGCTTTTAAAATGCGTTGGCGCGTCTCCAAACGGAATTGCGATTTCATTTGTTTTAACAGGAGCTTCAATTGGTCTTGCAGGAATTTTGATTGGTATTCCGATTGGACTTTTAATTTCCGTGAACATAAATGAAATAATCGGCGCAATTGAATCTTTTGTGAATTTTTTTGAAAAACTTTCGCTTGCATTTTCTTTTGGTGATTCTCATGAAATTGCAAAGTTTCATTTGCTTGACCCGGCATATTATCTTCAGGACATTCCGATAGAAATTCCTATAAAAGAAATTGCCGCGGTTATTTTATGCACGCTTCTTCTTTCCGCTTTGGTTTCTTTGATTCCTTCAGTAAAAGCTGGAAAAGAGAAACCTATTGATACTTTGCGTAAAATGTAATTTATGGTACACTCACTACTTGGAAAATGAGGAAAGGTATGATTTGTGATTTTTGCCATGAACGTGAAGCTGTAATTTTTATGGAACAAACCTCAACTGATGGTTCACGCCGAAAAATAAATATATGCCTCGAATGTGCAATGGAGCGAGGAATTTCTCCAGATCCAAAAAGCATAGAATCTTCAATCGGAAATCTTTTTAGAGAACTTGCCAATGTTTCAAAGAAAATTTCAGAGCGTGAAAATAAACTTTGTCCTGTTTGCGGAACTTCATTGAAAGAAATAACCCGGAATGGAAAAACTGGTTGCCCGGAATGCTATGCGATTTTTAAAAATGATGTAAGGCATTTTCTTGAAACTAATGGAATAAAGGAAATATTTAAAGGCTCAATGCCGGCTCGTCTTTCTTCTGTGCGTTCTGTTTTAAATGACAGAGTTGTTCTTCAGAACAAACTGAATATTGCTATTCAAAAGGAAGATTATGAAAAGGCTGCGATGTACAGAGATTATTTAAAGGCTCTTGAAAAAAGTGCAGTTTCAGGTTCGGCGGAAATTTCTAGTGGAGAAATCGGCTGATGATGAAAAAATCAAAAGAAGATGTTTCTGGAGCTTGGTATGCCTGTGCAGGACTGGAACAAGATATTGTTGTTGCAACCAGAGCGACTCTTTCAAGAAATCTTGCAAACTTTCCTTTTCCAGATAAACTGAATGATTCTGAAAGCGAGCGCATTCAGTCTATTGTTTTTGATGCGTTTAATTTTTTAAAGAATGCGGAAGATTTTCAGGCGATTTCTGTTTGCAAACTTGATGGCATTGGAAACAAAATAATGCATGAGCGCGGAATTCTTTTCGATTCAAAAGGAAAAAAAACTGGACTTGTTCTTCGCAATGATGGAAAAATTTCTTGTACTGTAAACGCTGACGATCATTTGAAAATTTCTTCTTTTATTCCAGGACTTGGAATTGAAGCCGCATCGAATTCAGTTTATGAAATTGACAACGAGCTTCAAAAAAGAATTCAGTTTGCCGCAAGCTACGAATTTGGGTATTTGACTTATTCAGTTTTAAATTCAGGAAGCGGACTTTCTGTTGTTGTAAAACTTCATCTGCCTGCCTGCTCATTGCTTGGCTCAATTGATTCAATTGTAAAAAATATTTCGGGCGATGGATTTAATTTGCTGGCTTGCTATGGTTCTGGCGGTGGAAATGCTTTGAGCGGATTTGGAACAAAAGGAACTTCTTTGGGCGGCTATTATATTGTTGTTCCGAAAAGTTCAGCGGGCGGAAGCGAGTTCGATCAGATTGCTTCGATTCAATGTGCTGTTCAAAATATTTTAAAGGAAGAAAGAGCGGCACGAAAAACTTGCAAGGCCCAGCATATAACAGAAATTTCAAATTATGCGCTTCGTTCGTTGGCTTTGGCAAAGAGCAGTTTTTTTATTTCGCTTAGAGAAGCTATCGACATTATAAGCGGAGTAAAGTTTGGCAAGGATATTGGAGTTTTTTATGGAATTGAAGACTCGGACTTGCATGCTTTGCTTTACAGAGTTCAGGAAGGGCATCTTGAATATGTTCTTGACAACGGAAAATTTAAATTTGAAAAAGATATTCAGGACAACCGTCCGCGTAAAATTGAACGGCTTAGAGCTTTGATTTTACAGGAAGCTTTTGAAAATATAGAAAAGTGAGGTTCCTATATGTACGAAAATTTTTCTCCTAGGGCACAGCGAATTTTGGTTGCGCTTGCTCAAGATGAAGCTTATTTTTTAGGAAGCCGGCAGATTGATCCGGAACATATTATACTTGCGCTTTTAAAATCTGCGGAAGGACTTGGATACGTTGTGCTTCAGCAGCTTAGAATAAATGTTCTTACTCTTCAGCTTGCGATTGAACAAAGCTTGCCTTCTCGTTTTCCAGATACTGAATTAAAGACGATTCCAAATTCTGATCGCACAGAACGTTTTTTAAATCAAGCGGCATTCGATGCAAAAACAATGCAATGCAACTATGTTGGAACCGAGCATCTTTTGTTTGCCGCGGCTACAGAGGAGCGTTCCCTTTTGTGGGCATATTTAAAGCGCGCAGGGATTTCTATTGAGCAAGTGAAAAAAACGATTGCGGATATTCAGCGGAAAATTCCTTCTTCTGCTGTAAAAGATCCAAGAAATTTTTCAGGCGGAAATTTTGCGCAGGAAACTCCAGTTCCTTTTATGGCGGACGGAAGCGTACAAAGAAAACAAAAGCAGTCTGGAATTCTTGCACAGTTTTCAAGAGACTTGACGCAAGATGCAAAGGACGGAAACTTAGATCCTGTTGTTGGTCGTGAAAAAGAAGTTTTACGCACAATTCAGATTTTAAGCCGCCGCACAAAAAATAATCCGGTTCTTGTTGGAGAGCCGGGCGTTGGAAAAACTGCAATAGCAGAGTCTCTTGCACAGCGCATTGCAAATGGAAATGTTCCTGCTAATCTTCTTGGAAAAAAAATTCTTCAGCTTGATTTGGCTGCAATGATTGCCGGAACAAAATATCGCGGCGAATTTGAAGAGCGGCTTAAGCGTGTAATGAAAGAAATCAAGGAATCAAAAAATATTATTCTTTTTGTTGATGAGCTTCATACTATAATTGGTGCTGGAGGACCAGAAGGTTCAATGGATGCAAGCAACATGATAAAGCCTGCTCTAAGCCGCGGTGAGCTTCAGATGATTGGAGCGACTACGACGAAGGAATACCGAAAATATTTTGAGAAAGATTCCGCGCTTGCAAGAAGATTTCAGACTGTAAAAGTTGAAGAGCCTTCCGAATATGAAACGCAAGAAATACTTTTGGGACTGAAAAAATATTATGAGGAATTTCACCATGTTATTTATGAAGATGATGTGATTCCGATTATTGTAAAATATAGCAAGCGATATATTTCTGAACGATTTTTGCCAGACAAAGCAATTGATATTCTTGATGAAGCCGGAGCTGCGAAAAAAATGCAGGAAGATGTTCGTCCGGAGGAATTGGATAAGCTTGAATCAGAGTATGCAAGATATAATGAGCAGAAACGTGAGCTTGTTGCTTCCCAAGAATATGAAAAAGCTGCGTATATCAGAGACCACATAAATTTGCTGCGCTCAAGAATAGATGATTTAAACCGCAAATGGAAATCTTCTGACGCCGCAAAAAAACGCCGTGTCTGCGCGGAAGATGTCTGCAAGATTATAAGTGAGATTTCCGGAATCGATGTTTCAAAATTGGATGAAGGAAAATCTGGCCGGCTTTTGAATATGGAAAAAATTCTGCACGAAGAAGTTGTGGGACAGGACGAAGCCGTTGCCTCGATTTGTAGCGCAGTCCGCAGAAGCAAAGCCGGCATTTCTTCGCATAAACGTCCTGTAGGTTCTTTTATTTTTCTTGGTCCTACTGGCGTTGGAAAAACTCAGCTTGCAAAGTCGCTTGCAAAATTTCTTTTTGGAACAGAAGAAGCATTGATTCGTGTAGACATGAGCGACTACATGGAAAAGCAAAACGCATCTCGACTTGTTGGAGCGCCTCCGGGATACATCGGCTATGAAGAAGGCGGATTGCTTACGGAACAAGTTCGGCAACACCCGTATTCAGTTGTGCTTCTTGATGAAATTGAAAAAGCTCACCACGACATTTACAATCTTTTGCTTCAGCTACTTGAAGAGGGCGAATTAAAAGATAACCTTGGTCATACCGTGAGCTTCAAAAATACAGTTATCATTATGACCAGCAATGCGGGCGCAAGAGAAATTACTGCGGAAAGCAAAATGGGATTTTCCACAGCAAAAGAAGGAATTGTTCCATACAGCGAAATAAAATCCAGCGCAATGGAAGAACTCAAAAAAATCATGTCGCCTGAACTTCTTAATCGAATTGACGATGTGATAGTTTTCGATGCGCTTTCAAAAAAACAAATTGCGTCCATACTCGAAATTCAAATTAAAGAGCTTGAAGATCGTCTTGATGAAAAATCAATTTCACTTGTGCTTAAGACTAAAGCCAAAGAATATCTTGTGGAACACGGCTACGAACCTTCAATGGGAGCGCGCCCGATGCGTCGTCTGCTTCAAAAAGAAATTGAAGATCCTCTTGCAAATCTTCTTTTGCAAAATGAAAATGAGGAAGGCGAAACAGTTTCCGTGGATTGCATTGACGGAACTATTTCATTAAAACTCAGCAAGAAAAAAAAGAAAGCAGCAGCTGCAAAGAAAAAGCAGGAGCTTTCAGCGCAAGAAGCAAATCAACTTTCATAAAAAACAACGAGGATAAAAAATGTTTTCAGATTTTGGAAAAAAACTTACGGGAGAGTCTGGAATTTTGCAATTGATGGAAGACTTGGGTGCGCCTCTTCCTAAAGGAAAAAAAATTTGCGCACTTGGAGGAGGAAACCCTGCGCAGATTCCAGAACTTGAAAAAATGTACCGCGCTGAAATGGAACTCATAATGAAAGACGACCGTGCATTTGAAGATTTGATTGGAAAATACGATGGTCCGCAGGGAAAAAATGCGTTTATAAATTCTGTCGCAACTTTTTTTTCAAAGAACTTAGGATGGAATGTAAAGCCAGAAAATATCGCTGTGTGCAACGGAAGCCAAAGCGCATGCTTTTATCTTTTCAATCTTCTTTCTGGAACATTCACTTCGCCAGATGGAAAAAAAACTAAAAAGAAAATTCTATTTCCGCTTGTGCCGGAATATGTTGGATATGCGGACCAGGGAATTGAAAATGAGACTTTTGAAAGCATTCCTTCACGCTTTGAAGAATACAGCGACAACACTTTTAAATATTTTGTTGACTTTGAAAAACTTGAAGGCCGCCTTGACAAGGACAGTAGCATTGCAGCCCTTTGTGTAAGCCGCCCCACAAATCCAACCGGAAATGTTCTTACCGATGAAGAAATTACACGGATGTCTGTTCTTGCGCAAAAACATTCTATTCCGCTGATTATTGACAACGCTTATGGACTTCCGTGGCCGCATATAATTTTCAACGACGCAAAACCTTTTTGGAATGAAAATGTAATTCTTAGCATGAGCCTTTCAAAAATAGGTCTTCCAAGTTTGCGCACTGGAATTATAATTGCCAGAAAAGAAATTGTTACAGCTCTTTCAAATTTGAATTCTATAATCGCGCTTGCTTCGGGAAGTCTTGGCCAGGCGATTGCTTCTAATCTAATCGAAAGTGGAAAACTGATTGAGGCTGCTTCAAACTTTGTGCGTCCGTATTATGAAAAGAAAAATAAATTTGCCCAGAGTCTTGTGCATAAATATTTTGCGGGAACTGATTACGCCGTTCATAAAGGTGAAGGCTCGATTTTCCTGTGGATTTTAATGCGAAAACTAAAAATCACAACGAAGGAGCTTTACAAAAAACTAAAAGAGCAGGGGGTTGTCGTTGTTCCGGGTGAATATTTTTTCTTCGGAAATGGAGTCGCATTTAAAAATCATCCGCATTATTCAAAGTGCATAAGAATAAATTATGCGCGCCCCGATGATGAGCTTGAAGACGGAATCAAAATCATTGCAGAAACCTACAAGGAAAATTCTTAAAAAAACAAAGGGGCTGTCCCAAAAGTTTCTTTTCTGTTATTTTTGGTCTTGCCCCTAAAATCTAATATATATTGCAATCATTTAAAGATTGCTAACCGAGTTTGCTATGAAAACGCGCAGTATCAAGTATGACAATGAGAACTTGTTGGACCGCTCCTTGTCATCTTTTCTATGCAAAGTCCGAGGAAATTCACCCCTTTTACTTTTCCATATAGCTTTGTGCAAAGTCGATTACACATTCATCTCTTCTGTTCTCTTCGCATTCAGCATATCCTACACCGGCTATATTGTATTTTCTGTTCATAATATTTTTCCTGTGTCCGCGTGAATCTACTCCATCGTCAATTAAAAATTTTACAACCGTATTTCTTGCTGTGTCCACGCAATAAAATATATTTTCAGCCGTTGCCATAAATATGCCGTAGTTTTGCATTCTTTCAGATGGTGTCGAGCCGTCAACTCCTGTGTGCCCAAGCTGGTCGGTAACCACTTGGCTTTCTGCATGATCTCTTGCAGCTTGTGTAAGTTCTTTAGATGGTTTAAGTGGTGGGCGTGGAGTTTGTTCGTACATATATTTTATGCATTCTTTTACAGCCGCAGGACCTTCTTGTGTGCGGATTGTCCAGTTATATGGACCTGCCGCCGACATTCTTTTTTCTATATAGTTATATCCATCGAAATTTTCCAGCCTTGGAACAATATATAAATCAGCGTATTGCTTCGGATTTGTTCTTGCCTTGTTCATTTCCAGAATTACATTTTTTTCAAAATCGCTCAGGTAATCAACATTTCTTGCGGTGTCAAGCGGTTTAATGTTCCATAAAGAATTTTTGCTTTTTGCTTTAGCGTTTGAAGCATTGCTGGAGTTTTGTTTGCTTTTGGCATTCCCTTGTGTTTTTTGCTGAACTCTTTTTTTGCTGTTTGAAGGGTTGGCAGTTTTTCTTGTGCTAGAAGTCGAATTTACCGGCTTAGTTTTTTTTGCTGGTGAAGACTTACAGAACAAAAATGCAGAAATAAAAATTGTAAATAGAACAAAAAAAAATCTTTTTTTCATAATAACCTCGGTTGTGATTTTTTAATCAGTTTTTATGTTGCAATGCTGCTGGTTTTACTCTTACACTGAATGCCGGCACTTCTTTTGTTTCAAAAGTTTTAGGGTATCTTGCAAGTTCTGCACGGAGTTTTGTCCCAAACGGAAGCTTTGCGCCCATTTTGTATTCAATTGATTTTCCAAGTTGAGCAACAAGCGCCCAGCCGTCATCGTCTTTTCGGCAGTTTGAAATTCCTTCTATGATGAGTTTTTCAGACAAGACAAAAGGCTGCGTTGCCGTTTCAAATGCGCTCCTAGCTCCCGGCTTGTAGTGAACTTGGAATGTTTGTTCCGGCGCATCTATTTTTGTAAAGATTGATTTTATCTGCTGGGAAACGCGTTCATCAAGAAGGCTTGAAATGCTGATTGCCTTGTCTGCTGTTTCAAGCAAATTCTGCGAAGCTCTTGTAATGGAAACTGGTGTTTTAAAATCATAGTAGATAACAAACACTCGTACGCCTTCCGCTTTAAGCCCCGAAACAAGAACTGAAAGATCTCCGTCTCCTGCATAAAGAACAAGCGTGTCGAACCGTTCATCGCGGCTTTTTGTGTAGAATTCTTTTGCCGTGTTGAATACGATTGTTGTGTCCACAGCATCTTCTTTTAAAGTGGGAAGTCTTCCGTTTGAGCTTTCCTGCGAGCGCAAGTTGAATGTGTTGCGCTGAAATCCGGCTTCATCAAGTGCCCTGTAGAATTTCTGGTTTTCGCGGTCAAATTCCGCATTTGTTCCCATGAACACTTTTTTATCTGAGAACACGCATCTTGTTCCGGTTTCTGCTTCAATAAGTGAAGCCGTGTATTCTGTAAGAGCTGCAAAATTTATTGAGTAATAATTTCCGTCAATTCCGTCTTGGGCCAAATGTGAAAAGCCTTTTCTTGTATAATTTCCGTCTATAACAAAACAGGCTCTTGCGATGTCTTCCATATATCCTCCGTATATTTTTATTTTGCGTATATTAGCCTTTCAAAAGCCAGATGTGTTTTGAAAACAGCTTCTTATACATTGAAGATTTTTCCTTCCCTGATTTGCATATTTTGTATGCAATGTTTGTATATAGAATATAAAAAAGTTCTGTAGACTTTGCAAGCGTTTCAAAAAAATAAGCTGAAAATATCTTCGGGCAATTATCCCGAAGAAGTTAAAGTCAACTTATTTTGTTTTTGCAAATCCTGCAATTGCAATAATCCAGCCGGCAATTATCATGTAAAATCCAAATGTTGCGTGCTTTAAAAATTCTTTTCCAATAAGACGTGAAAGCGCGCTGTTGTTCATCTGCAATGCAAGAATTATTCCGCCTAAAATGCTTGCTGCAAGGGCAATCAGTTTAAAGAGCTTTACGTTTTTTATTTTGACAAAGCAAAGAACTGCTCCTGCCGCAGCTCCGATAAAAATCAAAAGAATTCCTGCGCTTATTACAGAAAAATCTTTTGAAATAAGACTGAATCCGTTTGCTGTCTGCCCCAAAGCCTTGAACAGCGGACACAAAAATCCAATGGCGCAAATTGCCATTCCTGCTAAATAAAGATGCTGGATAATTCCAATGTTCTTCTTTTCCATAATTTTCCTCCCGTAAAAAGTCAATGAGAAAATATCAATTTTCGATTTGACTTTTTAGCACAATTTCGCAACAAAGTGAGAAATTGCAGTTAATAAGAAAGTTTGCAACGCAAACTTGTGAATAAAAACTTTGACGCTATGTTAGGCAAAGTTTTTATTACACTCTCCTGATTAGGGATTTTGTAGAGATTTATAAAAGACCTTAAAATTTTTCTAGTTTGTACTTGCGGCTTCCAAGACCGATTTTTTCACTGTGGATTAACGACATATCCCAAACTGATTCGGGCGTGGAATCTTTCCAAAGGTCTTTAGTTGGCTTGAGTCCTTTTTTTATGTTGTCTGCAATTTGCGAGTTTTCAAATCTTGCGGCTTGACAACATAAATCCGAGCAGAACTGGTCCAGCGCAACCGGGTCAAAACTTGCAGCCATTCCAAGGTTTGGAATAAGAGGCGCGTCATTAAAAGCACGGCAGTCGCACCAAGGGCTTACATCGCGGATTATGTTTATGTGGAAACAAGGTCTTCCGTAGCATACTGCCTGAGTGTATTCAGCCATTTTGCAGTCAAGGTCTTCATTTGCGTTCCAGTTCGGATTGTAGATTGCGTCAAAGTTGCAGGCGCCAATACATCTTCCGCAGCCTTTGCAAAGCTCTTGGTTTATAAAGGCTTTTTTGTTTTCGTAGGTGATTGCGTCAGAACCGCATTCCTTTGAGCACAAACGGCAGCCTTTGCAGGCTTCCTGATTTACTTGCGGTTTTCCTGTATTGTGCTGATCCATTTTTCCAGCGCGGCTTCCACAGCCCATTCCTATGTTTTTTATTGCTCCGCCGAATCCAGTTGCCTCATGCCCTTTAAAATGCGAAAGGCTTATAAAAATGTCAGCGTCCATTACAGCTCTTCCGATGTGGGCAACTTTGCAATATTCTCCGTTTACAATAGGAACGTCCACTTCATCAGTACCTTTAAGTCCGTCTCCGATTATTATCTGGCAGCCAGTTGTTGCTGGAGAAAATCCGTGTTTTTGCGCGCAGTCAAGATGGTCAAGGGCATTTTTTCTGTAGCCCGGATACAAAGTGTTGCAGTCCGTAAGAAATGGTTTTCCGCCAAGTTCCTTTACAAGTTCTGCGACGGCTCTTGCGTAATCCGGACGCAGGAATGAAAGGTTTCCGTCCTCTCCGAAGTGAAGCTTTATAGCGGTGAATTTTCCGTGAAAATCAATCTGCTCAATTCCGGCTTTCTTGCAGAGTTTTTTCAGTTTTGCCTCAATTCCGCCGTCCTGAGTTACACGGAAATCTGTAAAAAAAACTTTTGATTCTTTTTCCATAATCTTCCTCGCTTTGTTTTGTGTGTTATATGTGGTTTTGAAAATGCGCTGTTTTTATTAAGAAGTGAAATTCTCCTATAAAAAGTCAATGAGAAAGTTTCAACTTTCGATTTTATTTTTTACGCAATTTCGCAACGAAGTGAGAAATTGCAGTTGATAACAAGTTTGTAGCACAAACTTGAAAAGATAAAAACTGACACTATTTTCGGCAGTTTTTATCTTACCTCCTTATCTGATTTTAAAGAATATTCCGAGCATTGCGACAGTTATTAAAAGCTGAATTATCATAAACTTGATAAGCACTTGTGTTGGCGACCAGCCTTTGTTTTTTCTCATGTGGTCGTGCAGCGGAAATCTTACTGTTTCAAAAATTGAAATGTGGAAGAATCTTTTGAGAGCGACTTTTAAAAGTCCTACACCGCCGTTTACAAAAATAATTGAAGAAGTTGCAAGGAATAAAAATGGATTTCCGCTTACCATTACGCATACGCCGATAAAAAATCCCAGCGCGCGTGAACCTGCGTCTCCCATAAGAACTGAGCTTGGAAACGCATTGTGCCACAAGTATCCCATAAGAACTCCGGCAAGGCAGAATGTTATTATTGCCCAGGAAGCTCCGTCTTTTAAATGCGGAACAAGAAGGTATGTTGAAATGTCAACATGACCAAGCACGATATAAAAAAGCGCACCCATAGTCAAAAGCGCAATCAGAACCAGAGTTGAACTTAATCCGTCTACTCCGTCTGTGCAGTTTGTTGTGTTTACAGACATCCAAAGCATGATTACTGTTATTGCAACGTAAAGCCAGCACGGAATATGAATCGTAGTTGAAAAAAATGGAAACCAAAATCTGAGTCTTCCGTCTGGAGAAGTCTGAGAAAGATAATGCATTAAAAGAAATGCCGCCGCTACTGCAATCACAAAATCCAAAAATGCCTTTCTGTATTCTCCCCAGCCTTTTAAGCTTCTGTCATCCAAAAATCCTGTAAGCATCATAAGCCAAGTAAGCGCAAGAATTCCAGACTGAAGATAATCCAGCGGAACAATTATAAAGCAGAGAATTACAAATATTGTTATGAACACAACTCCGGAACCTGTGGGCTTTCCTTTTGCAACTTCTTTTGTCAGTGTGAATTCTCTTCCTCTGTCGCTCGGAAGATATTTGTAGAATTTTGGAATTAATACTTTGGAAAGAAAAAATCCTATGTAAAGTGCAAGCGCAATCAGAACTGTATATGACTGAAAAAGTCTAGCTGGTCCCCAAAAGTTTTTCAGCAAGCCGCCAAGATAGTAAATCAAAGTAAGACCCCTTTTATTGTAATTTTATAATAATATCATAAAAACAACCAGCGTTCAATGTGTATTGTTTTGTTCACTTTATGACGTGCCAACAGGGCAAGCGCATTATAAATGTATTCAGCATAAAACTGGCTCCCAGACACGGTTTACCGGTTCAAAATCACGCAATAATGCGCTACACTCTGATTGTTGCAAAGTAACTATAGAATTGCCCGCTCACGCGAGCGCAACAATCAGAGTGTTTTTGCCTCAGGAACCGTTCCTTCGCGCAAACTTTACTTAAATTATTTATAATGCGTTTGCCCTGATGTGCCGATTTGATATGTTGATTTTTACTTGGAATATTTTTATAATTTATAAAGTTTCTTTGTTTACTGTCATTATCATCTTTATTCGATAATCTATAGATTCCCGTGTTCATTGCATGGGAATGACGGCTGAATATTTAATCTTGAAATTGTTTCTAATAAGTCGGATTTTTTTCTTGCTGGGAGAGTGAAGGGAGTTTTCTGTGCCGGTTGAAGACGAAGAGTTTTTCGCTGAAAATATTGAAAGTGTCAACAGGCTTACAACTGGCATTTTGCTGCTTGGAAATGTTCTTGCGCCTCTTTTTATTGTTATCAGCAAGATTGGCATTTTTGAAATTACCTATTCATATTCAATTATACTTGGAATCGTCATAGCTTTATTTTCTATTATTCAGAGCATTTTTGTCTATGTTTTACGATGGCATAGAATTCCCATGGTGTTTGGACTGTGCGTTATGGCGGCAATTTTGGCATACATGGGAACAAACGGACATATCGGAATAAATATTTCCTATGCGCTTGTAGTTTTTCTTAGCTGTCTTTATTACAATGCTGTTCTTACAAGATGCATTGCGCTTGTCTGCTATGTTCTTATGATTTTTTCAATTTATTTCCGCGCAAAAATTATGTGCGTCAGCTTTAACACAACTGAAAGCTTTTACTTTTTTTCACAGAGCGCAGGATTTACAATTGAATTTGTTTTTTCCTACATTATTGCGGTTGCACTTTCCAAAAGAAGCCATTCCACTCTTAGCCGCGCGCTTACAAAGGCTTTTCAGCTGAAAGATACTCAGATGAAGATTATGGAATTTATTCCAAGAATGCTTGAAAGCCACGAGCTTTTTACAGGCCACCATGTTCGCCATACTGTTAAATATGTGGAGCTTATTTCCAGGGAACTTGTAAAGGAGGGGCATTACAATGAAATTCTGACGGAGCAGGCGATTTCTGTTTATTCCGCCGCGGCAAACTTGCACGACATTGGCAAAGTTCATATTCCAGACAGCATTCTTAACAAGCCCGGAAAATATACTTACGAAGAATTTCAAATGATGAAAGCTCATCCTGCTGAAGGGAAAAGGCTTGTGCAGCTTTTGCCTATGATAAACAGAGGGTGGTTCAACATTGTTGCGGAACAGATGGCTTATTGCCACCATGAAAAATACGACGGAAGCGGCTATCCGAACGGACTTTCTGGAAATGAAATTCCTCTTTGCGCCCGAATAATGTCTGCTGCCGATGTTCTTGACGCTCTTTTAAGTTGGAGACCTTATAAACAGCCGTTTTCTATTGAGCGAACAATTGAAATTTTTAAGGAATCAAGCGGAAGCCACTTTGAGCCTTGCATTGTGGATGCTGTGATAAATATTGCTCCATTTATTGAAGAATTGTCAAAGTCATTTCGCAAGCAGGAAATTGAAGACGAGCAAAAAGAATACGACTGGAGAGTTCGGCTTGTTGAAGGCCGTGAAAATAGCAAGTAAAACAGTTTCAAGACAGTCTTTTTTTTGCTGTCATTTAGGCTTTTGTAAATCCGGCTCCTATTTTGTTCATGGCTTCAAAGAATTCAGGAAAGCTTACAGAGCAACATTCTGCGTCTTTTACTTTTATTTCTTGACCTTCTTTTAATCCAAGTCCTAGGCAGGCAAGGCTCATTGCAACTCTGTGGTCAAAGTAGCTTTCAACTTCCGCGCCGTGCAGGACAAATTCCGGGTTTGGCTTTCCGTCAGCAAGAACTGGAGAATGTCCCTTGATAACCAGAAAATCTTCGCCTTCTTCTACTTGCGCGCCCAGTTTTTCAAGCTCGCTTTTTAGAACTTTTATGCGGTCTGTTTCCTTTCTGCGGCAAACGCCAATGTCTTCAATAAAAACAGTTCCTTCCACAAAGCACGAAACTGCGGCAAGAGCACAAACTGCGTCAGGAAATCCAGAAAGATTTACGTGAAGCTCCTTGTTTTTTAGAAGTTCCGTGGAAAGTCTTCCTGTTCCGTTGTTTGCTTTTGTTCCGCCGTGCACTTTGAGCGAGCAGATTTGTTTGTCAAGCTCAATGTCTGCTCCAAGGGATTTTAGAACTTCGACTATTGCTTCATCGCCCTGTGTTCCGCTTAAGTCCACGTTGTTAATTACAAGCTCGCTGTCTGTGATTAAAGCTGCAATCAGCGGAAATGCCACAGCTTCCCAGTCGCTTGGAATTGCTTTGTCGAATGCCTTGATTTTTACAGGACCGTCAACTTCGATGTGCTTAAAGTCCTCTGACATTCTGACTTTTACTCCGCAGCTTTCAAGCCACTTTTGTGTCATGTAAAGGTATGGTGTTTCCTTTGGATTTGAAAGTTCGATTTTGAGAGTTCCGTTCAGCCTGCAAGCCGCCATCATCATTCCGGAAACATACTGGCTAAGCTCGCCGCCTGTTTTTACTGTTTTGCTTGCATTTATAGGACCTTTTATGAGCATTGGGCAAGTTCCGCTTTTTTCTTCCGCAGTGAATGCCTGCGCTCCAAGTTGTCTTAATGCGTCTACAACGTGGCTTACGGGGCGTTTTCTTATGCTTTCGTCCCCAGTGAACACGCTCCAGCCTTCAAATGTGGCTGCGATTGGCGACATAAAGTAAAGCAGCGAGCCGGAATTTCCTACGTCAACAATATTGCTTGGCAAGTGGATTTTGCTTCCTGCTCCTTGAACTGTCCAGGTTTGTCCGATTTTTACAGAGTCTTTTTCCAGTTCTATTTTTGCGCCCATAAGCGGAACTGCGCGGCTTGCGCTAAGACAGTCTGCGCTTGGAAGTGGATTTCGTATATATGAAGTTCCTTCTGCAAGGGATGCAAGTAAAAGTGCTCTGATTGTATGCGACTTAGAGCCTGGAACTTGAATGTGCCCATTGAGGCTTGTTTTTTTAGCAATGATTTTCATATTATTCAGTGAATCTTATTTCCTGCCAAAGCTCGTTGTATTTGTCCAAGTCTTCGCCAAGGTCTTCCTTTAGAACGCAGTTTGACATTTGGTCTGCCTCATACATTGTTTTTGTTGTCATGTACTGGGCGGCATCTTTATTCACAAAGCAAGGAAAGTGGAATGCGTCAAGGAATTTAGCATATACTTCAGGGCGATGAATATAGTTTACAAATTCGTTGGCAAGATCGTAGTGAGGCGCGTCTTTCAAGATGCACATGCTGTCAAGGTAAGAAGGTCCGCCTTCCGCTGGAATAAAGAAGTCGATTGTTTCTTCCCATTTGTCTTCTGGGACTTCACCAAATACAACTTCCGCATATCCTTGGCAAAGCCAGAAATCGCCGGATGCAAATGACTTTCCGAATCCTTCAGCGTCGAACTTTACGAGGTTTGGCTTCCAGTTTTTTATTATGTAGTCCGAAGCTTCTTTCAGTTCGTTCTGGTTAACTGTATTTATGCTGTAGCCAAGAGTTGTAAGAGCATCCCCGATAACTTCGCGCATATCGTCCATCATTGTGGCGTGCCCTGCAAACTGCTTATCTGCAAAAATGTTCCAAGTTTTTTCATAATCCGTGGAAACTTTTGTCTTGTTCACGGCGATTCCGGCGGCTCCAAGATAATATGGAACGCAATATTTCATTTGCGGATCGTAATCTGCCTTTTCAAATACAAGCGGATTTATATGGCTTTTGTTTGTCATCTTGCTCTGGTCAAGCTCTCGGAACATTCCCTGCTTAATCATAATTGAGCAGTAATCCTGGGATGGAACAACTATGTCGTATCCTTTTGCTCCGGCTCTTAATTTTGCATACATTTCTTCATTTGAAGCGTAGCTGTCTACTTTTACAGTGCAGTTGAATTCTTTTTCAAAGTCGCGCAAAACTTCATCTGGTGTGTAGTAAGTCCAGTTGTAAAGGTAGACTTCATTTTCTTCTTTGCATGAAAAAAATGAAACAGAGGCAACTGCAATAAAAGCTGAAATAATTGAACAAACTCTTTTTTTCATATAAACTCCTGTGCACGGTCGGTATTGAAACCAGCTTTGCTTTTTTTTTACAGAATGGATTATCTTGATGCCGCAAATGTTTTAAGGCGGCTTCTAAGCAGAATTGCAATGATGCAGATTATAAGAATCAGCACAAACGAAAGCGAATTGATTACAGGACTTACACCGAATCTTATAAGCGAATAAACGTAAAGCGGAAGTGTAGTGCTTCCCGGCCCTGAAACAAGAGCCGTTATAACGTAATCTTCAAGTGACATTGTTATGCTCATCATAAAGCCTGAAATAATTCCAGGCATGATTGCGGGAACAATTACTTTTGTAAGCGTCTGAAATTCGTTTGCACCCAAGTCGTGGCTTGCTTCTATAATCGAATAGTCAAATTCATCGATTCTCGCGCTTACCATAAGATAAACGAACGGAAGACAGAATGTTGTGTGCGCAATAAAAATTGTAAAAAGTCCGAGCGAAAGTTTTATTCCGCTAAAAAAAATCAGGAGCGAAATTCCCATGATAACTTCCGGTAGAACCATCGGCAAAAAGCTGATTGACTGAATGTAGGATTTTCCGAAGAACTTGTACCAGCTGATTCCGATTGCCGCCAAAGTTCCAAGCACAGTTGCTGTAATTGCGGAAGTTAAGGCTACAATAAAACTGTTCAAAAGCGCGTGCCATAAAGGTTTTGAGCTGAATATGAGCTTTTGGTACCAGATGAACGAGAAATTTGTAAAAGTTGTGTCTTTTGACTCGTTGAATGAGAAAAACACAATTACAAACAACGGTAAAAACAAAAATAAAATCGAAAGGCACAGAACTGTATTTGACAGACTGAATCTAGGATTTCGTTTTTTCCATTGGCGTTTTGCGTGCCTGTTTGACTCGCTTTTGGGAATCGACTTGTATTTTTTGTTCAGTAATAAAATCGGATTTTTCATTTGCTTCCTTTGAGACTGGCTTTGGAAATACTTTCGGCAATGCTTGATGTTGTGTCTTCTTTGTTCAGTTTTTTGTTCATATCCGCTTCTTTTTTTCCTGTTGAAAGCATGAGCAGAACGCCCGCCATGCTTATAACTGTAATTACAAGGCTGAATGCAGAAGCCAGAGGCCAGTTTCGTACTTTCTGAACTTGGTCAACAATAATGTTTCCGAGCATATAGCTGTCTTTTCCGCCTACAAGCTGCGGAACTGTGTATGTTCCAAAAATCGGAATAAACGTAAAAATTATCGCGCTCAAGATTCCGCTTTTGATTCCGGGAATCAGAACTTTAAACATGGACTGCATTTTTGTTGCGCCAAGATCCCGTGCGGCTTCAAGCAGTGTAAAATCGAATCTGTCTACCGCCGTAAAAACTGGAAGAATCGCATAAGGCAAGTACATATAAATGCTTACAAGAATAACAGCCTCGCGCGTAAACATAAATTTATGCGGAAGAAATTCTTTTGTTGAGCCAGTCACCTTGCAAATAATGTCGTGCAAATTTGAAAGCAGCTGGTTGAAAAGTCCGTTGTCTCCAAGAATTGTAATCCAGGCGAAAATTCTTATTAGGCTGTTTGTTAAAAACGGAACAATGACAAGAATCAAAAGAAGTGTCTGGTGCTTGCTCCTTGCCATCGCATATCCGCACGGAAGTGAAATGAGAATTGTAACTGCTGTGGCGATTATTGTAATCCAAAGTGTGCGCAAAAATATAAGACCGTAAGCCGGACTCAGCATCTGCTCGTAGGCTTTAAGTGAAAATTCCCTTGTAACTCCGCCGTAAACATCACGCTTTAAAAATGAATAGCACACAATTATAATCAGCGGCACAATAAAGAAAAGTGAAAACCAGGCTCCCATTGGCCAGGCATAAGCAGGACCGGGATTTGCCTTCTTGTATTTTGCGCCATAAGCTTTTGAAGCCAGCCTGAGCTGAAAGCTTTTATGCTCTTTATTTTCCTGCTTGCTTTTCATGTGTTTATGTCCTCAACAATGTAGCCATCGTCTGCTGACCATGAAACAAAAACTTCATCTTTCCAGGCGATTTCCGGACCGTCATCAAGATAGTTTGTGTGCTGCTTAAATACTTTTATGATTGCTCCGTTTTCAAGGCGCACATAGAATTTAGACTGAAATCCTGTGTAAACTGGCTCTTCTACAATTCCTTTAAAAACATTGATGTCTTTTCTTCCGCCTACGTTCGGCTCTTCAAGCGTTATGCGGATTTTTTCCGGTCGGATTGTAAAGCAGACTTTCTGTCCCGGATCTGTGTGGTCGTAGTCTGTAACAAGAATATTTTTGTCTTCTTCGCGCATCGCCTGAGTTTCGCCCTTGAGCTTAGCCTGAAGTCCAAGAATCGGAGTATTCAGTGTTACATTGAATTCGTCTTCTCCCTTTGAATTCTTGTGCGGCTCGCAGGAAACAACTGTGCTTTCAAAAAGGTTTGTTTCGCCTATGAATTGCGCTACAAATTGTGTCGCCGGGCTTTCGTAAATTTCAAATGGAGTTCCAACTTGAAGAACTTTTCCTTGGTTCATTACAGCGATTCTGTCGCTTACGGCAAGCGCTTCGCTTTGGTCGTGGGTAACGTAAATAAATGTGATTCCGATTTTGTCGTGCAATGCGTCAAGGTCAACCAAAAGATTTGCGCGCAGTTTTGCATCAAGGGCTGAAAGTGGCTCGTCAAGAAGCAAAACCTTCGGCTCGTTTATGAGCGCCCTTGCAATTGCCACACGCTGTCTTTGTCCGCCGGAAAGCTGGTTTGGTTTTTTATACATGTGCTGGTCAAGCTGAACAAGATGCAGATATTCCTTTACTTTTTCGTCGATTGTTTTTTTGTCAGTCTTTTTTAAGCGAAGCGGAAATGCGACATTCTCATAAACTGAAAGGTGCGGAAAAAGCGCGTAGCTCTGGAAAACTGTATTGCTCTGGCGTTTGTTAGGCGGAAGGGGCACAACATTCTTGTCATCAAAGAGAACTGCGCCTTCATCAGGAAATTCAAATCCTGCGATAATGCGGAGAAGTGTTGTCTTTCCACAGCCGGACGGTCCAAGCAGAGAAAAAAATTCACCCTGCTTAATTGTAATGCTGATGTCGTCAAGCGCATGGAACGAGCCAAAATGCTTGGACACGCTGTTAATAGAAACTGTACTTCCGTTCACTAGGGTACAACTCCTTCTGAGTGATAAAGAAGCCTTTTATCTGGCAAAACAAGGCTCTGATAGACTTTAAAGTCTAAGGCTTAATTTGTATTTAATACGTAAAAAAGTCAATAATTTTTGAAAAAATAAGTGGAAATTTATAAAAAAACTTTTGCGGGTTTTTGCTGAATTTTATTGTAGAAAGTTTAAATTTTGCGCTGTTGAACCTATTTATCTTTATTGCTATTATATTTGCTCATTATGAACCGCTATGTTTTTGCCCATGCTCTGAAAATAACTGCGCCTGTGTTTTTTGGATATATTGCGATTGGAATTGGATTCGGAATGCTGCTTGCGAATGCAGGCTATCCTTGGTGGCTTGCAGTTCTTTCAGGGGTTGTCATGTATACTGGTTCTGGACAATATTTTATAGTCGGTCAGCTTGCTTCCGGAGCTTCTTTTGCTGAAATAATTCTTGTTCAGTTTTTGCTTAGCATCCGCCATGTTTTCTACGGACTTTCGCTTATTTCAAAATATAAAAATGCCGGCGGAAAAAAGCCTTATCTTATTTTTGCAATTACGGACGAAACTTTTGCGCTTGTTCAGGGAATTGAAGTTCCGCCCCGTGTGAATAAAATTTCTTTTTATGCGGTTGTTTCCGCGCTGGACCAAAGCTACTGGTGCTTGGGAAGTCTTATTGGCGCTGTGGCTTACACCGTTATGAATCGCTACGGACTTGGAAAATTTTTAACCGGAGTTGATTTTGCGCTCACTTCGCTTTTTATAGTTCTTTTGATTGAGCAGCTAAAATCTTCAAAGGATTGTGTGCCTGCGTTGGCTGGTGGACTTGCCGCTGTGTTTTCTGTTGTGCTTTATAAAACCGGAGTTTTTGGCTCGTCAAATATAATCTGGTTTTCAATTTGCGCGGCTCTTGGAGTTATGCTTTTGGCAAGAGGTCCGTCATTTTTTGCAAAAGAGAAAATTCTTTCAAATTCTAAATCGGAGAAATTGGCATGAAAGAGTCTTATAGCCTTATGATGGCTTTGGCAGCTATTTTTGTTTCCGGGGCAGTTATTTATGGAACGCGCTTGCTTCCTTTTGTTGCCTTCAGCAGAAAAAATCCGCCTGCGATAATCCGCTTTATTGAGAAATACACGCCGTCTTTAATTATGGCGGTTTTGGTCGTTTATTGCTTCAAGGACACAAGTTTTTTGAGTTCTCCTTTTGGAATTCCTCATTTGGCTGCTTCCGTGGCAACTGTTGTCATTCACCTTTTATTTAAAAATTCTATGGTAAGCATTTTTTCAAGCACTATTATTTTCATGGTTTTGTCCAGAATTATGTAAAAATTAAAAAAATTTCCTGTTTGAATGGCAATTGTGCAAATAATTGATTATACTTTATATAATTAGAAAATTTTTATTTTTATGGCTGTATTTGTACTGGAGGTAAATCATGGAATTGAAAGGTTCAAAAACAGAAGAAAATCTTAAGACGGCTTTTGCAGGTGAATCTCAGGCCCGCAACAAGTATACATTTTTCGCAAGCAAGGCCCGCAAAGACGGATTTGTGCAGATTGCAAAAATTTTCGAGGAAACTGCTGAAAATGAAAAGGAGCACGCAAAGCTTTGGTACAAATATCTTAACAACGGAATAAAAAGCACCGCAGAAAATTTAAAGGATGCTGCGGAAGGTGAAAATTACGAGTGGACAGATATGTATTCTTCGTTTGCCAAGACAGCGCGTGAAGAAGGATTTATCGATATTGCCCAGAAATTTGAAGGTGTCGCCGCGATTGAGAAAACGCATGAAGAGCGTTACCGCAAGCTTTTGGATAACGTTACAAATGAGTGTGTTTTCAGCAAGGACGGAGACGTTATCTGGCAATGCTCAAACTGCGGACATATCTGCGTAGGAAAAAAAGCGCCGGATATTTGTCCAGTTTGCGCTCATCCTCAAAGCTATTTTGAAGTAAAAGCTGAAAATTACTAGTTTAATAATTTTTTTATAAAATGCCGTTTTTGTTTTTACAAGAACGGCTAAAACAATTATGGAGTATTTTATGGTTTCATTGTTGATTGGAATTGTTCTTATTGGATTTTGTGTGTTTTCTTGTCTTGGTTTGAACTGGACTTCTGACATTATTTCATTTTTGAAAGGATTTACTCCGTGTTTTGCGGCATTCTGCGGGCTCATTTCAGTTTTTATAGGTTTTGCTGATATAAAAGATAAAAAAGAAGCAAAAAAAGAAGAAAACGCCGCTAAATCAATAGAAAAAAAATAAATTTCTTATTCATCGCAAATATTTTCAGTTTTTGCAGTTGAATTTCTTAAATTTAATTGACTAAAAAACTGAAAACATGGTATATTTTTTTACCCCGTATATATTGTTGGCAACTGCTCATTGCCTGCAAACGTTTGAAGCTGGATGCAAAGCGGAAAACGTAATGTTTTATTTAGAAAGGTATATACATGAAAACTTATTTTGCTAAAAATGAAGATGTAAAAAATGACTGGTATGTCATTGATGCATCTGGAAAAACTTTGGGACGTGTAGCTGCAAAAGCTGCTTCTGTTCTCCGTGGAAAGCACAAAGCTTCTTATACACCGAACTCTATGTGTGGTGATTTTGTTGTAATCGTTAATGCTGAAAAAATTCAGGTTACAGGCAAAAAAGCTGACAATATGCTTTATCGCCATTATACAGGTTATGTACGTGGTTTGCGCTCTTATTCATTCAATACTCTTATTGAAAAACATCCTACAGAACCTTTGAAGAGAACAATTTGGGGAATGCTTCCTCATAACCGCCTTGGACGCAAGATTATCGGAAATCTTAAGATTTACGAAGGTCCAGAGCATCCTCATGCAGCTCAGAATCCAAAACCTCTTGAAGTTTAAAATAGGAGCATATCGTGATTAAGAATTTAGCTATCGGTACAGGAAGAAGAAAAACTGCAACTGCTCGTGTTTTTATGCGCGAAGGTTCAGGAAAAATTGTTGTTAACGGAAAGGATATAAAAGACTATTTTGCAACAGAATCACAGGCTCGTCTTGTAATTCAGCCGCTTTTGGTTACATCAAATGTAAACAAGTTTGATATTCTTATCAACGTTTGCGGTGGCGGACTTAATGGTCAGGCTGCAGCTTGCTTGCATGGAGTTTCCCGTGCTTTGACTCAGGTAGATCCAGACGCACGTCCTTCTCTTAAGACAAACGGATATCTTACACGCGACTCTCGTATGGTTGAGCGTAAGAAGTATGGTCAGCGTGGTGCTCGCCGCAGATTCCAGTTCAGCAAACGCTAAAATTGGTTATTCGCCAAATACAGCAGACTTTTACAGGAGTGTACGAAATTACACCTTCTGTTGGGTCTGCATTTTTTTTGCGTGCGTCTTACCTTTCTCTTTTAACTGAGGAAAAGCTTTTTGCCGGAGCGGAATTTTCGGATGAAGAAGCTTCGGATTTGCTAAATGCGGCGATTGTTTATGGCGCTGAATTTGCCGCAATGACATATCTTGCGCGCGCTGAGCATTGCCGTGCCGGACTTGAGCGAAAGCTTTTAAAAAAGGGAATTGAAAAATCCGCTGTAAAAAAAGCCTTGGATTATCTTGAGCTGTGTGGAAATTTAAGCGATGAAAGATTTGCCGGTGCTTGGCTAAGAAGTCGTTCAATCGACCATGCTGAAGGAAGAATCCGGCTTGCGGCCGAACTTGCATCCAGAGGCGTTGACCGCATAGCTTCAAAAAAAGCCCTTGATGAATTTTTTTCAGAAAAAGATGAACTTGAGATTTGCCGGCGTGCTTATAAAAAGTGCCTGTTGTTCAAAAAAGACTTGGACAAAATAAAAGCCTCTCTTGTTCAGAAAGGCTTTACGCTAAAGCAAGTTGGAATTGTTATTTCAGAGGAAAATTCCTACTTGTAATAATATGCCGGAAATTCAATTTGCGGCTCTAAAACTTCCATTACAGCATCAGGAATTCCCAATGAAGCTTTTTTGAATTCTTTTGCGCTTCCCATAATCATTCTGTAAATGCTATCTTCTTTTTGATAAGAAAAATCCGCGGTTTCGTATTCTGCAAAGTCGAATTCTTTTCGTTGCATTGTTTCAATAAGCTCGTCTAAAGTTCCTATTGAATTTATGAGGGATGCTTCTTTTGCCTGTGAGGCTGTGTAGATTCTTCCGTCCGCAAGTTTGTAGACTTCTTCTTTTGAAAGTCCGCGGCTTTCTGCTACAATATCCGTAAACTGCTCGTAACATTCATCTGCGATTGACTGCATTATTTCCTGCTGTTCCTGTGTCATAGGTTCGTTGAAATTTCCCATGAGCTTGTTGCGTCCTGAGTGGATTGTTGTGGACTTTATTCCCCATTTTTCCATGAGTCCTGTCAAATCTGTAAACTGCCCTGCTATAACGCCGATGCTTCCGGTTAGAGAATTTCTGTTTGCCATTATGTAGTCAGCAGCACATCCAACGTAATATCCGCCGCTCGCCGCAAGAGAAGTGAAGTATGCGTAAACCGGACGTTCGGTTTTCTTTTTGTATTTTTCAAGCGCAAGGAAAACTTCGTCTGCCTGATAAACTCCGCCGCCCGGAGAATTTATTACAAGGACGATTCCGCGGTTGTTCGTGTCTTCCTGCAAATTTTTTATTGTGGACAAAATCCATTCCTGATTGTATGAATCGTTTGATTCTGAAATTACGCCCTTTATAAAAAGCTTTGCGATGTATTCGTTCTTTGGAAACTTGTTTTCTTTTTTTCCAAGCAGCTTGTCTTTGATTTTTGTTTCTGAATTTGAAACTGCGGAAATTGTGCTTTTTGTATTTTTGTTCAAGGCGGAATTTGCTGTGTTAAAGATAAAAATAGCGGCTGCAAGAGCGACTGTGCAGGCAAAAACTGCAATCCCTTTTTTTGAATAATTTTCTTTTGAAAATTTTATTTTCATTTTTTTTCTCCAATAAAAAATAACTTTTAGTTACGATTCAAAGTCCGCCGGTGTAAGCGAGCCTGTCCTGAACGATTCTTCTTTTAGTGCGTAATATGCGTTTGTAAATGACATTGCTTCGTAAGGTTTGATCCAAATCTGGAGAATGAAAAGTGTGAGCATCGAAAGAAATTCCCAGCCCAAAAAACTTAGCGACATAAGAAACAAATCGCCTTTGTGGTTTCGCGTAAGAACTTTACTTATATTCATGGCTTTTGAAACTGAAATTTTTGGATTTTCCGCCAGAACAAAAAACATCTGCGAGTACGAAAATGCTTTTACAATTCCCGGGAAAAAGAAAAGTAAGCTCCAAAGTCCGACCCACAAATAAAACCAAAGAAATCCGAGAAAAGCTTTTACAAAATGTGAAAAACTGTTTATAAAATCTGAAAATTCAGCCTTTGTTTTTGTGTTGTAAATCTGAATAAAAATTCTTAAAAATGCAAAAAATGAAACGCTGTTTATAAAACTGATTAGCAAAAATGAAATAAGCCCAGTCGTTCCGTCCAGATTTTCCTGCGGAAGTCCTGCCGCCATTGCAGTGATTGCCATTGTTACAACAAACGCAATTATTGGAGTTTTTAATTTTCCTTTTAGCTGCTCGCGTGCCTGATTTTTGTAATTAATTCGTTCAAACATAAATTTCCTCTGTTATTACTATTTTGTTTGTTCTTTATAATTTAATTATTTTTTTCAATTTGCGAAAGAAGTTCTGAATAATATTTTTCTTCTATGCAGGATTTTTCGATTCCGCATTTTTCAAGAAGCTCAAATAAAATTTGCTGAACTTTTTTTACATCTTCATCTTTTTTTGACGGCGAAAGAATTTCTATTTCAAGAAAGTAACCGAGCGGCGGAACATTGCAAAGTTCAAGAGTTGCCTTAAGTTTTGTGTGTTCAATTGAAGCTGGAAGTTCCAGTTTCCAGTCCATGACTTCTTTGTGTTTTTTTAATGCGACTTTAAATCCTGCGTCGCAAAAAAATTTCTCCAGCGGTTCGGAAGATAGAATTTCAGTTTCAAGTTCTTCGTTCAATTCTGTGCTGAAATTTTCGGATGCGCTTTTAATTTCTTTCTGCTTGTAAGTGAGAATGGTACGTGTCTCTTTTCCGTATTTTTCTTTTCGGATTCTAATTTTGATTTTTGGATTCAGCGGGCTTTCGTAGTAAGTGTCGTCGCGCAAAACTTCCTGCTTAAATTCAGCGAAAGAATTTAATTTTTTTATAAGTTCGTCTTTTTTGTAAACATGTGCTTTGATTTCAATTTCATTCATCGGACTATTTTATCATATTTATCTGTAAATGAAAAATAATATATTTTAGAAGTTTTTGCAGAATTCTATAGGGCAAACGCATTATAAATAATTTAAGTAAAGTTTGCGCGAAGAAAAGGTTCGTGGGTGGCAAAAATACTCTGATTGTTGCGACCGCGTGAGCGGGCAATTCTATAGTTACTTTGCAACAATCAGCGTATAGCGCATTATTGCGCGATTTTGAAGCACGAAACCGTGCCTGGGAGCCAGTTTTATGCTGAATACATTTATAATGCGTAAGCCCTGCAGAATGCGCTTTTGTTTATTGACAATGTTGATTTAAAATGATAATATCATTATACATTTTGATTATCTTTGAAAATTGAGCCGCAAAAAAGGCTCTTTTTTTTTAGTCTGAAATGCTTTTTTTTAAGCGTGTTTTTTAGAGGTTTGACTTGGAGTATAGTTCTTTCGAGAATATTCCGTATTTTAATGAATGTTCCGCTGTGATGTCTGCGGAAGGTTTTAAGCTGGTGGAGCTTCATGTTGTTCCGCAGAATGGCAAAATTAATATTTCTGCTGTCATAGCTTCATCGGATTCCAAAAAGGACATCGGTGTTTCAGATTGTGCAAAAGCACATCGCGCGTTGTTTTCAGAAATGGTTAAAATCCTTGGAAAAAATGAAGACGATATTTCTATGGAAATGTGTTCGCCGGGAATTGAACGCACTTTAAGAAATGCGGCTGAGTTTGAGATTTTTACAGGAAGAGAAGTCCGTGTTTGGGATAAAAACGTAAATGACTGGGTTTGCGGAAAAATAAAATCTTCAGATAAAAATCAAGTTACATTGGAACTAGAAGGCGGCGGCGAAGAGTCTGTTGCCTATGCTGATATTGCTAAAGCAAAATTTTTACATTTATAAGGGGGCTTGTTATGTCAGAAATGGCAGATGCAATCCGTGCGCTTTCTGCAGAAAAAGGAATTGATGAATCTTCAATCAGGCAGACTATAGAAAGAATGATTCTTGCGGCGTATCAAAAATCATTCGGAAAAGGCTACGACAACTGCATTGTAAAGTTTGCAGATGATATGTCGGATGTGAATGTCTATGCGCGCAAAACTGTTGTTGACGGAGTTTATGATCCTGTTATTGAAATTGAACTTGAAGAAGCGCAGAAACTTGCTCCAGAAGCTGTGATTCATGACACTCTTGATATTCCGCTTGACCCGAAACGTGATTTTGAACGCGGCGCGGTTTCAGTTGGAAAACAGGAAGCTCACAAGGATTTGAATGAAAATTCAAGCAAAAAGCTTCTTGATGAATACAAGGAAAAACTCGGACAGATTATAATCGGATATTACCAGCGCGAGCATAAAGGAAACATTTATGTTGAGCTTGGAAAGGTTGAAGGTGTGCTTCCTGTAAAATATCAGAGTCCACGTGAAGTTTATGAAAAGAACGACAGAATCAGGGCTTTGATAAAAGACGTAAAAAAAGTTCCTTCCGGAATTCAGGTTGTGCTTAGCCGTACAGATGAGAATTTTGTAAAAAGCATTCTTGAACTTGAAGTTCCTGAAATTCAGGATAATACGATTGTTGTAAAAAGCATTTCGCGCGAGCCTGGCTACAGAACAAAGATTGCAGTGGCTTCAAATAAAATCGATGTAGATCCTGTTGGCGCTTGTGTTGGCTTGAAAGGTGTTCGCATTCAGAATGTAATCCGCGAGCTTGAAGGTGAAAAAATCGATGTTCTGCGCTATGATGAAGATCCTCATGTATTTATAAAAAATGCGCTTTCTCCTGCTGAAGTAAAGCATGTTGTAATTAAAGATGCTGAAAAAAGAGAGGCGCTTGCGGTTGTTTCCGATGAAAATTTCTCTATTGCAATTGGAAAACAGGGCTTGAATGTCCGCCTTGCAAACCGTCTTTGCAACTGGTCAATCGATGTAAAAACCGAAGCTATGGTTACAGATGAAGATCTTGTTGAAAATGACACAAGAAGGGCTGCGGAAGAACTCTTTGGCGGTTCAGAAAATGAATCTTACGAGGAAATTCTTACAGTTGCCCAGCTTCCGGGGGTTGACCAGCGTGTTGCGGAAATTCTTAAGGAAGCCGGCTACGATGATATAGAAGTTTTTGTTTCGTCTTATGAAAGCGGAGCGTTGAATGGACTTGACGGTGTAACAAAAGAACAGCTTGATGAAGTTTATTCAATTATAAATGAAAACGTTGAGTTTGAGGATGAGGAAGAACCGCAGCAGACAGCAGATTCAGCAGAGGAAGATTCAGAAGAAGAATATTTCTGTCCTGAGTGCGGCGAAAAAATTACACCGGATATGACAAGATGTCCGAAATGCGGTGTTGAATTCTCATTTGAAGAAGAGTAAGAGGTAATAGGATACAGTATGGCAGATGAATCAGAGAAAAAGACAGGCGTAGTTTTAAATAAGCATGTACAGGACTCTCATCCTGCAGGGGAAGCCAGCCCAAAGCGGAAGATTGTTATAAAAAGAAAAGCTCCTTCCGTAGAGGCGGCAAAACAAGAACAGAAAAAAAGAATTCACGTAGTGTCTAAAAAGACTCCTGATTCATCTGTTAAAGCTGAGGATGTAAAAACTGAAGTTCCTGTTTCTCAGGAAAAAACTGTTACGGTGGAAGAAAAAAAGTCAGCTGCTCCTGTTGCCCAGCCTGCAAAGCCTCAGGTTCAGACTTTGGAATTTCCGAATGTCCGACCGAATGTTAAAGCAGGGAATTTGAGTGGCGGAAGAAACCGTTATTCAAATAATGGAAACGGACGCAGAGATGGCGGATTTACTGGAAGTCAGGCTAGAGAGAGCTACCAGAACCGCGAAAGACAAAATAACTTCAACCGTGGAAATCCGCAGGGAGCAAATTTTGGAAATCGTAACGGTTCTTTCCGTGGAAACCCAAATGGCGGCTTCAACAGAAATAACGGACAATCGGGTGGATTTAACCGTGGACCGGGTGGCTTCAATAGAAATGGAACTGGTGGCGGCTTCAATCGCGGACCAGGCGGCTTCAACAGAAACAATGGACAGTCGGGTGGATTTAACCGTGGACCGGGTGGCTTCAATCGCGGACCGGGAGGATTTGCTGGCGGAGCAGGGCGTCCAGGATTTGGCGGACCTCGTCCAGGCGGATTTGCAGATCCTTCAGCGATTGCAGGAAACAAGGCTCCGGCTAAAAAGCAGTTTAAGGGCAAAAAACAAGTTTATAATAGAAAAGATAAAGAAGATTTCTTTGACGAGGAAGAACTTTATCAGAACAAAAAGCATGATTCAACTCCGGCAAGCGTTGTTCCAGAGAAAATTGAAATCATGGAAACAATTTCCGTTTCAGATCTTGCCCGCAAAATGAATCTTAAGGCAAGCGAGATTATCGGCAAACTTATGTCAATGGGAATGATGGTTACAATCAACCAGTCCATTGATTCTGACACGGCGACAATTCTTGCTTCTGAATATAATTGTCAGGTTCACCTTGTAAGCCTTTATGACGAAACTGTTATTGAAAGCGACAAGGGAAGGTCTGAAGGCGAGCGCACTCGTCCTCCGATTGTTACCGTTATGGGACACGTTGATCACGGAAAAACAAAAACGCTTGATGCAATCCGCAATGCTGATGTTGCCGCTGGAGAAGCTGGCGGAATCACGCAAAAAATCGGTGCTTATCAGGTTTCAACTCCGAAGGGCGTAATTACTTTCCTTGATACTCCGGGACACGAGGCGTTTACAATGATGCGCGCCCGTGGTGCACAGATTACAGATATTGTTGTTCTTGTTGTTGCGGCTGATGATGGTGTTATGCCTCAGACAATGGAAGCTATAAACCATGCAAAGGATGCGAAAGTTCCAATTATTGTTGCAGTCAACAAAATTGATAAGCCGGATGCAAATCCTGAAAAAGTTATGACGCAGCTTTCCGAGCTTGGACTCACTCCTGAAGCTTGGGGCGGCGACACTCAGTATGTAAATATTTCAGCGTTGAAACATCAGGGAATTGATGATTTGCTGGATGCGATTCTTATTCAGGCTGAAGTTCTTGAGCTTAAGGCGCAGTATGATTGCCGCGCTGAAGGAAAAGTTATTGAAAGCCGTACTGACCAGGGGCGCGGTGTTGTTGCTTCTGTTGTTGTTCAGCGTGGAACTTTGCATATCGGCGATCCTTTGGTTGCAGGAATTTATTCGGGCCGCGTTCGTGCGATTTTCAATGACCGCGGACAAAAAATTCAAGAAGCAACTCCTTCAATGCCGGTGGAAGTTCTTGGTCTTGAAGCTATGCCGAATGCCGGAGATCCTATTCAGGTTACAGAAACTGAAAAAGATGCTCGTGCATTTGCCGCAAAACGCCAGGAGCTTAAACGCTTTGAAGATGCAAAGGCTGTCAAGAAAGTTACGCTTGATAATTTGTATTCAACAATCGAAGCTAGCGAAGTAAAAGAGTTCAAGGTTATTATCAAGGCTGATTTGCAAGGTTCTGCGGAAGCTCTTAAAACCTCTCTTGAAAAACTCAGCACAAAGGAACTTAGACTTGTTGTTATCCATTCGAGCGCGGGTGCAATCAATGAAAGTGATGTTACTTTGGCTGCCGCTGATGAAAATGCGATTATTATCGGATTCAATGTCCGCCCGACTCCAAAGGCAAAATCTTTGGCTGAACAGGAAAAAGTTGAAATCCGCAAGTATAACATTATCTACAAGTGTGTTGAAGAAATTCAGCAGGCTATGGAAGGAATGCTTCAGCCTGACACAAAAGACGAGACAACAGGAACTGCCGAAGTCCGCAACACTTTCAAAGTTCCAAAGATTGGTGTTATTGCCGGATGTTACGTTACAGATGGTGTTATCAAAAAAACTTGCAGCGTAAACGTTATCCGCGACGGCGTTGTTATTTACACTGGAAAAATTGCTTCTCTAAAAAGATTCAAGGACGATGCGAAGGAAGTTAAAGACGGATTTGAATGCGGTATCGGAATTGAAAATTGGCAGGATCTTCAGATTGGAGATCAGCTTGAAGCTTTTGAGACAATCGAAGTTAAACGCAAGCTCGGAAAAACTTTGGCAGATGAGCAGGCAGAAGCTGAAAAGAAAAATGCCGCTGCAGAAGTCTCTGCTGAATAAAAGGATTTGCAATGGGACAGTATAGAATGGACAGGCTGGGAAACCTGCTTAGGGAAGAAATCGCCACCCTCATAATGCGCCACGAAGTAAAAGATCCGCGCGTGAATGAATTTCTTACAATTAACCGAGTGGAAGTTGTAAAAGATTTATCATGTGCGAAAGTCTATGTCTCATCTTTTTTGGACGACGCTTCTGTTGAACGCGGTGTAAAAGGCTTGCAGAGCGCGGCTGGATTTATTCAGTCTACAATTGCAAAAAAAGTTTCAATCTATAGATTTCCAAAACTTACTTTTGTAGCGGATTTCAGCATGAAAGAAGGCTATAAAATGGTTCAAAAACTTAATGCGCTGGAAAATGAATCTAGGCAAATTGAAATCAGCCAGAATGAGCAGAATGCCAGAGAAGACCAAGAATAAAGTTTCCGGGGTTATGCTCTATGCAAAGACTCCGGGAATTACAAGTTTTTCTTCTCTTTGGAGCATAAAGCATGCCTTGAAAACTGAAAAAGTCGGGCATACTGGAACTTTGGATTCTTTTGCTGAAGGCTTGCTTGTTGTTTTGTCTGGCAATCTTACGCACCTTGTTCCTCATATAACTTCATTTACAAAAACTTATCAGGCTGTTGTCTGCTTCGGAAAAGAAACGGACACTCTTGATCCGACTGGCTATGTTGTAAAAACTGGTGCGGCAGTTTCCAGAGAGCAGATTGAAGTTGCGCTGAAAAAATTTACCGGAGCGGTTCTTCAAGTGCCGCCTGTTTATTCTGCGCTTCATGTTGACGGAAAACGCGCAAGTGATCTTGTCCGCGGCGGAAATGAAATTCATCTTGAAAGCAGACAGGTTTTTATTTATAAAAATGAACTTCTTGATTTTAAAGAGCCTTCAGAAAATGACGCTTGCTCTTATGCTCTTCTTGAAATTGTCTGCTCAAAAGGAACTTACATCCGCGCGCTTGCAAGAGACATTGCCGCTAGTCTTGGAACTTGCGCTCATTTATGCGCTTTGAGACGGACTAAAGTCGGACCGTTTGAATTAAAAGATGCGGCGTGCTTTTGCGAGCTAAATGAATTTTCAATAGAAAACGGAATTAAAAATGCGCTTTATTTTCAAAAGGAAAAAGAAAAAATCCATCTTCCGTTTGAACAAAAAATAAAAAAACGCCGTGAAGATTCAGCTGAAAAAATTCAAGACATAAGAAATCACTTTTTGCTTTTTTCTCAAAAAATGGCGTCTCTTTGCGGTTTTAGCTGCGATATTTTAAAGCCTGAATTTGAAAAGTCATATTTGAATGGCCGTCCGCTTTCACAGAAAATGTTTGACATTGCAAGCTGCGGAAATGTAGAAGATGAAATTGCTGTTTTTTATTCGTCTGGGGCTTTCGCTGGAATAATCTGCAAAAACAAAGATGCAAAACTTTCTTATGGTTTTGTTGTTCCGCCTGAAAAAAAAGAATTCAAAGTTTTTTCTTGGAATGAATTTTGCAGTTTGAATTTTCCAGTTGAATGGAAGTCAAAAGGCTGCGCTCTTACAATTGGAAGTTTTGAAGCTATTCATGCAGGTCATGTTGCGCTTATAAAAACTGCTGTTTCTCAAAAGAATTTTGTTTCAGGAATTATAACTTTTTCTTCGCAGATAAAAAATGAAGGAACTGGTTTAATTTTTACTCTTGAGCAGCGTCTGGAATTTTTCAAGAATCTTGGACTTGACTTTGCGGTTGTGATTGATTTTACGCAGGATTTTTCAAAAATTGAAGGTGCTGATTTTATTGAAACTTTGATTTCAGTTTGCGGAATGAAATTTCTTGTTGAAGGAAGCGATTTTAAGTGCGGTTACAAAGGCTTGCTTAATATGGAAGAACTTGAAAAGATTTCGCAGGAAAAAAACTTCGAGCTTTGCAGGCAAGATTACGTTTTTTTTGAAGATGAAAAAATCAGTTCAAGCCGCGTAAAAAAAGAAATTCTTGCAGGAAATTTTATATGCGCGCAGAAAATGCTTTTGCGTCCGTTCGCTTTGGATGTCCGCGGAATTTCATTTAAAGAAAAATCAGTTGGAAGTGAAAATTCAATTTTTGAATTCCACAATGAAAAAAATCAGGTTTTGCCAAAGAATGGAATTTACAAAGTTGCCGCGCTTGATTCTGACGGAAATATTTTTCATACAACTCTTGAAATTGAAAACGAAAATCTTAGGATTGCGCTTCCGACTTCCGGAATTGCAGAAAAAACAGCCGAGATAAAATTTTGCTGATTTGCAGAGAAGTTTGCCGCTCGGCTTAACATTGACTTTTCTTTCTATATCAGTAAAATGTAAACAGTTCATTCCGTTGTGATTTTGCTTGGAATACAAAGCGCCACTTTTGTTCCCTGTAAAAATCGAAGGACTGAAAATAAATTTATTAGGAGTAAGAAATGGCACTTACAAAAGAAACAACAGCGTCAATCGTTTCAAAATTTGGAGCAAACGCAAGCGACACTGGAAATTCAAATGTTCAAATTGCTTTGATGACAGAGCGCATTAAAGAGCTTACTGCTCACTGCAAAACTTTCCCTAAAGACACCTGCGCACAGCGTGGTCTTTTAAAAGTTGTTGGTGCTCGCCGCAAGCTTTTGAAATATCTTAAACGCACAAATCTTGAAGGCTACCGCTCTCTTATAAAAGAGCTTGGAATCCGCAAGTAATTTTGCAGAAAAAATTGGATGATGACGGCAGATGAATTCAAAAATGGATTTACTGCCGTTGTTTTTTTAAGGTGGATTCAAAAGAATTTCCCTTTGAATATTCTGATAAGAGTCAGTCCACCGATTATATGGATTTCTATAGATTGGGAATCGATGTAATCTGTGGATAATCAGAAGTTCATAAAAAGCATATTTAGGAAACTTTTATGATACAAAGAGTAACCAAAAAAATTGGTGATCAGGAACTTATTCTTGAAACTGGAAAAATCGGAAAGCAGGCAAACGGCTGTGTTTATGCGCAGATTGGTGGAACTGCTGTAATTGCAACTGTCTGCGCTTCAAGCGAAGTAAAGGAAGGTCTTGACTTTGTTCCTGTAACAGTTGAGTACAACGAAAAATTTTATGCCGCAGGAAAAATTCCTGGAGGATTTGTAAAGCGTGAAGGCCGTCCAAAGGACAAGGAAATTCTTGTAAGCCGTCTTATTGACCGTCCTATGCGTCCTCTTTTTGAAACATCTTTCGGACGTGAAATCCAGATTGTTCCGACTTGCGTTTCTATTGACGGCGTGAATCCTCCAGACATTCTTGCAGTTCTTGCTTCTAGCGCGGCTGTTTCTATTTCTGACATTCCTTTCCATGGACCTGTTGCAGGCGTTCGCGTTGGATATTTGAATGGTGAATATATTCTGAATCCAACTTATGAGCAGATGGAAAAAATTCAGCTTGAAATTGTTGTTGCCGGAACTAAAGATGGATTTACAATGGTTGAAGGCGGTGCAAACGAAGTTTCAGAGGAAGTTATGCTTGGAGCTTTGGAAAAGGCGCAGGGATTTATTACCGATATGTGTTTGCTTCAGGAAGAACTCGTAAAACTTGCCGGAAAAGAAAAACTTCCGCTTGCACCTCTTGATGTTAAACTTGAAAACGCGGATGCAATCAAAGCCGAGGCAATTCCTCTTATGCAGGAAGCTTGTTTCCAGAAAGGAAAAATGGCGCGCGGAAATGCGGTAAAGGCTGTAAAAGCTAAAATTGCGGAAAAATATTCAGAGCAGCTTGAAGATGAAATTCAGGCGAAATTGTTCAACGCTTTGTTTGATGACATTCAGTATGATTTGCTCCGCTCAAGCATTCTTGAAAAAGGTCTTCGCATTGACGGCCGCGGCACAGAAGACATTCGTCCGATTACTTGTGAAGTAAATGTTCTTCCTCGTCCTCACGGTTCAGCTTTGTTTACTCGTGGCGAAACTCAGTCATTGGCTGTAACAACTTTGGGAACTGCAATGGACGAGCAGGTTTACGATGACATTGAAGGCGACAGAAGTGAAAACTTTATTCTTCATTACAATTTCCCTCCATATTCTGTTGGTGAAGTTGGAAAACTTACAACAGGACGCCGTGAAATTGGACATGGAAATCTTGCGCGCCGTTCTTTAGCTCCGATGATTCCTTCAAGAAGCGAATTCCCTTATACAATCCGTGTTGTTTCTGAAATCATGGAATCTAACGGTTCTTCTTCTCAGGCTTCAACTTGCGGCGGATGTTTGTCTTTGCTCGCTGCTGGAGTTCCGATGAAAAAAATGGTTGCCGGAATTGCAATGGGACTTATCACTGACGGACCGCAGTACAAAAAATATGCGATTCTCTCTGATATTTTGGGAGAAGAAGATCACCTTGGCGACATGGACTTTAAAGTTGCAGGAACCCGCGATGGAATTACAGGATTCCAGATGGATATAAAAATTGCCGGTGTTTCAATGGATATTATGAGACGTGCTCTTGAGCAGGCAAAACGCGGACGCAATCATATCCTTGACATAATGGAAAAATGTATCAGCAAGCCTCAGCCAATCAGTCCTTATGCTCCAAAAATTGAAACAATGAAAATCGCCGTCGATAAAATCGGAGCTTTGATTGGACCTGGCGGAAAAAATGTAAAAGCTCTTTGCCAGCAGTATAATGTTACAATCAATACTGAAGATGACGGAACTGTTACAATTTACGGCAAGTCTGGTGTTTCAACTGATGCTGCAAAAGCCGCTATAAAGGGAATCTGCGAAGATCCAGAGCCAGGGACAATTTATCAGGGAACTGTAAAGCGCATTATGGACTTTGGCGCGTTTATAGAAATTCTTCCGGGAAAAGAAGGACTTTGCCACATTTCAAAACTTTCAAGAAATCGTGTTGAAAAAGTAAGCGATATTCTCAAGGAAGGTCAGGTTATTCCTGTAAAACTGCTTGAAGTTGACAAGATGGGCCGATTGAATTTGAGCTACATTGATGCAATTGAAAGCAAATAAGTTTATTTAACTCTGAATTGAATCCGTCTGTGAATTTTGCAGGCGGATTTTTTTTTGAAAAATTTCAATCTGATGCAAAACTTTTTGAAATTTGCTAAAATCATTTTATGCTCGCAAAAAAACAAAATCTTTTAAATAACATAACGCTTATCACTCAGCAAGTTGTAAATTCAAAAGTTACAACATTCGGTTTTTACTTTTCAGTTGGAAGCCGTTTTGAAAATGAAGGTGAGCATGGAATCAGCCATTTTACCGAGCACATGATTTTTAAAGGAACAAAAACAAAATCGAACCGGGACATATCTCTTATTTTTGACAGAATGGGCGGAATTTTCAATGCTTTTACCGAGCGCGAAAATGTAGGCGTTTACTGCACTGTTCCTTCTGAAAATTTGGAAAACTATAAAACTGCTTTGGAAACTCTTTGCGATTTGAGCTCGAATTGTACTTTTCCGCCTGAAGAAATGGAAAAAGAGCGCGGTGTTGTCCAGAGTGAAATTCTTGCTGTTTTGGACGATCCTGATGATTCTGCAATGGATGAAGTTGCGTCTTGTGTCTGGCCGAATCAAAAACTTAGTCTTGCAATAACTGGAACTTCTGATGATGTTGATTCGATTACACGGGAGCAGATGGTTGACTGGTATAAAAAATATTTTGCAGAAGGCGAGCTTGTTGTAATTGTTTGCGGAAAAGTTTTTGAAGATATTCTTGTTGAAACTTTGCAGAAACTTCCACAGCACAAACCTTCGCAGGAATTTTTTAGGCATCTTCATTTTTCAGAGAAGATTTTTTGGAACACAGAGAATCGGATTTTAAAAGCCAAATTTAATCAGACGCAAATTTTTTCTTTGTATCCGCTTTCTTCAAGTCTTTCCTTTGAAGATTATATTTCACTTTTGATTTTTAATTCCGCCGCCGGAGAAACTATGAGCAGCCGACTTTTTTCTTCGCTTCGTGAAAAATCCGGACTTTGCTATTCAGTTGGAAGTTTTTACACGACTTATGAAAACGCAGGACTTTGGTGTGCGTATTCGGTCTGTGAAAAAACAAAAGTTGTGGAAGTTTATAAAAAACTTTCAGAAGAAATTTCAGGTTTTGTTGAAAATCAAATTTCAGATGAAGAAATTGAAATTTCAAAAGAGCGTTTGTGCGGCTCTGAAATTCTTGGAGAAACTAGAACTTCGTTTTTAATGCAGCGGCTTTGGAATTTTTATTCGATGGGATTTCCACTTTGCGAAACTGAAGAAATTCTGAATAGTATACGTTCGGCTGAAAAAAATGATATAATCGGTTTCATAAAAAATCTTTTAAATGAAGAAAAAAAATCTTCGCTTGTTTATGGACCTGCACTTTCTTCAAAACAAAAAAAGGAAATATTATGTTGGAAAAGATAGATTTGAAAATTGTTGCGAAAAAAAACGCTGTTGTGCCTGCTTATAAAACAGAAGGTTCCGCCGGTGCTGATGTTTGCGCTTTGCTGGATTCTCCGATTGTTCTTAAAAAAGGCGACCGTGCTTTGATTCCTACAGGCTTGAGTTTTGAAATTCCGTCTGGCTATGAAATTCAGGTTCGTCCAAGAAGCGGGCTTGCTTTAAAAAATGGCGTTACTGTTTTAAATTCGCCTGGAACTATTGACAGCGATTACCGTGGCGAGCTCAAAATTATTCTTGCTAATTTTGGACAGGATGATTTTACCGTGAACAGCGGAGATAGAATTGCCCAGATTGTAATTTCTACAGTTACAACAGCGAATTTTATTTCTGTAAATTCTATTTCTGAAACTTTACGTGGAGCTGGAGGCTTCGGAAGCACTGGTGTCTAATCTTGATGTTGGCAAAAAAATTTTTTGAATTTGTTTACAATAAAATAGACTCGGCTGTTGTTTTTGCTAGAAAGCAATTCGCTTTTTCTTTTCTTTTTTTTAAACGGAAATTTAAGAAATTAAAACACTTTGAATTCCAAAGAAAAATTTACACAGCTGGATTTTCAATTGGAAGAAAAACTGATTGTGTAAAAATGCAGGCTTTTTTTGCAAAGAACATCTTCAAACTGAATTCTGTAAAATCAAATATTTTAGTCCGCTACATTGCAAAGGAACTTTTGCTTTACTTTTTAATTTGCTTTGTTTTTTTCTTTGTCGTGTTTTTTGTAAATCAAATTCTTTTGCTTGCTGAAACTATTTTAAAGAAAAGGGTTCCCATAAATTCTGTTTTAAAACTGATTTTGTATTGCCTGCCGAATGTTATTTCTCAGTCTGCGCCGTTTGCGACACTTGTTGGTTTTTTAATGTGCCTTGGCAGACTTGTTACCGACAATGAAATTTTAATTTTCCGGGCAAGTGGTCAGCGTTATAGTTTGATTTTAAAATCTGTTTTGGCAATGGGACTTTTGATTTCAGTTTTTAGTTTTATTATGAATGACTATTTCCTTCCGATTGGAACTTTAAAATACAACCGTCTTTTCAAACAAATTATTGTGTCAAATCCTGCGATCGAGCTTGAATCAAAGTCAATAAAAAGAATGAATGATTCAACTTTAGTAATTGGAAATGTCAGCAAAAATAATGTTTCTGATATTGTTTTGTTTGACTCGGAAAAAGACGGTGTTCAGCGTATTATAATGGCTGGAAATTCCGACGTGAAAAAATCTTCAACTCCTGGCGTAATCATGCAGCTTGATATGAACAGTCCGATTGTCTTGAGCCTTGATAAATCAAAAACAGAAAACTATGAATCTATTTCAGCTGAAAAACTGAGGCTGAATATTTTTGAAGATTCTATTATCTCTTCTAGCAACGGAACTTCGCCGCGTGAAATGACATCGTGGGATTTGATAAAGCGAATAAAAAAAATGAAGCAGGAAAATTCTTCAACAAAAAAAAGATTGAACACTTTTATACTTGAATGCAATAAAAAATTTTCAGTTCCTTTTGGATCGTTTTTTTTCGCTCTGCTAGCTTTTCCTCTTGCACTAATCTTTGGGAAAAAAGACGGACAAACACTTGGACTTATATTCGGAATAATACTTTCGGTTCTTTACTGGTCAGCAACAATAATCGGACAGATGTTTGGAATCCGCGGAGGCTACAACGGATTTTGGATGATGTGGACTCCTAATTTTGTAATAGGAATTTTAGGAATTATTCTTTACATAAGGCTCAAGAAAAAATGAAACTTGTTTTTTATATGCTCAAACGTTTTTTTCCAGTTTTTATTGGGGCGGTCATGTTTTTTGTTCTTGTTCTTTGCCTTACGGATTTATTTATGAATCTTTGGAATTATATTTCAAAAAATGTTTCGTCGCGTGATGTCGCCTTGATTCTTATTTATTATATTCCAAAAGCGGTTTGGTATGCCGTTCCGATTGCAATGCTTTTTGCGACTGCCTATATGCTCAGTGATTTTTATGCGCGAAATGAGTTGCTTGCGGTTTTTGCATCTGGAATTTCGCTTTTTAAATTTTCAGTTCCATTGCTTACCGTTGCTGTTGCAATGAGTTTCGCTCTTTTTATTTTTGAGGATAATATTGTTGTTCCGTCATTTTCAAAAAAAACGCAGTTGCAGGAATCGGTTTTGTCGAAAGAAAAATCTTTGAACAACAGTAAGATTGTGATTATGGCGGAAGGCGGAAATGTAATTTACAAGGCGGATTTTTTCAACAATAAAGCGGAATCTCTTTCAAAACTTTATGTTCTTTTTAGAACTGAAGACAAAAAGCCTGATGCGGTTGTCTATGCTCAAAAAGCTTTTTGGAAAAATAATTCTTGGAAACTTGAAAATGCTGTGGAATATAAATTTCAAGATGAAAATTTTTTAGCTTGCGTTTTGGAAAAAAGATTAGAAGAACGTCTTTTGGAACCTCCAGAAACTTTCAGAAATAATACAATTTCTGTTGAACGGGTAAACACGAAAGAAGCTAGAGAATATATAGAGCATCTTGAAAAAGCAGGACTTCCAAGCGCAGAGGAAAAATCTGTTTATTATAAAAAATATTCGTTTCCTTTTGTTGTTTTTATTGTTGTTTTTTTAGCGATTGGACTTAGCGGAAAAACTCGTAAAAATGTTTTGCTTGTGAGCCTTGCAATGAGCATAACGGCGGTTGTTCTGTTTTATGTTTTTCAAATGGTTACAATGCTTATGGCAAAATTTCAGGCTATTCCACCTTTGTTTGGAGCCTGGAGTCCGGTTGTGCTTTTTATAATTATCAGTTGTGTTTTGTTAAAATATGCTAAAACTTAAAAATTGAAAATGAGGAAAAATGTTATGATAAAAAATTTTTTTGAAATTCAACATGAGAATAAAAATTCCTGCGCACGGACTGGAGTTGTTCACTTGGCACACGGAAATGTCCAGACTCCTGTTTTTATGCCGGTTGGAACAAAGGGAACTGTAAAAGCTTTGACCAAGGATGATTTGGAAGAAATCGGCTTTGAAATTATTCTCGCAAACACTTATCATCTTTATCTTCGCCCTGGTGCTGACATTGTTTCTGAAGCTGGCGGACTTCACGGATTTACAAAATGGGACAGAAATTTTCTTACAGATTCCGGCGGATTTCAAGTGTGGTCTCTTTCAAATCTTCGAAAAATTGAAAATGAAGGAGTTGCCTTTAGAAGCACAATTGACGGAAGCAAGCATTTTTTTACTCCAGAAAATGTTGTCCAGACCCAGGTAAAACTTAACAGTGATATTCAAATGCAGCTTGATGTTTGCTCTGGATATGGCGTTGAACGGCGCGAAGCAGAACGAGCTTTCCGCTTGTCTTCTGACTGGGCTGTGCGTGCGATAAATGAATGGAAACTTCATTCTGAAAATGGCTACAAAGGAATTTTATTTCCGATTGTTCAGGGAAATTTTTTTGATGACCTTAGAAAGGAAAGTGCTGAATTTGTAGATTCTCTTGGAACTCCGGGACTTGCGATTGGCGGATTAAGTGTTGGTGAGCCTGCTGATGTTTTTGTTGAAAAGTTGAAATATACAGTTCAGTTCCTTTCAAAAAACAAGCCTCGGTATGTTATGGGAATTGGAACCCCTGAATATATTCTTGACGCGGTTTCAAATGGAATTGATATGTTTGATTGTGTTCAGCCTACGCGCATTGCCCGGCATGGACTTTATTTTCATCACAAAGGAATGGTTTCAATCAAGCAAAAGAGATTTGAACGTGATTTTTCCGCGCTTGATTCAGAATGCAATTGCAAAGTCTGCAAAACTTATTCGCGTGCATATTTGCGGCATATTTTCCGCGAGCAGGAAATTCTTTCTTCTATGCTGGCAAGCTATCACAATCTTTATTTTTTGCACAATATGATTTTAGAAATCCGCTCTGCAATTGAAAACGACAAATTTGAAGAATACAAAAAAAATTTCTTGGATAATTTTCATTCAAATGAACTTTAATGCCGATAATTAAAATGATTTGTCTGGAGAAAAAATGAAGAGAAAATTTTTGCTCGTTGCTGTTTCATTAATTTTTGTTTTTGCTTGGTCTCAAGAATCTTCTGCGCCAGAAGTTATTGAAAGTATTTTATCTGAATCTGAAAATTCTCAATCGAAAATTTCTTCGCCAGATGAAATTGTTTCAGAAGAAGATTCGCAAAATAATGAAACAGAAATTCCGAATGTTTTTCTGCCTGAAAATGAAATTCCGGAAATCAAGGATGAGCCAAAACAAGAAACTTATGATGCAATCTCTGGGAGCCAGCCTTCAGAAAATATAAAATTTAAATATACAAAAGAAAAAATTTATCCAGCAGATACTCGTCCAAAAAAACATGACAGTTCAAAGAATTATGTTGACCGTTCCAAAGACTATGAAAAAAAATGCAATGACATTTTAAAATACGGACTTGAAGGCCAGATTACAGAATTGATTGATGAGCTTACAAAAAATCAAGATAATCGTTTTGTCGATGGAATTTATGATTTGTTTCAGGAAACAAAAAGCGTCGCTGTAAAAGAAAAAATTCTTGACTATTTTACAAAATTAAAAGATTCTTGTCTTGCTTCTTATGCGGTCGAAATCATAAATGATCCTTACGATGAAAAAAATTCAATTGTTGAAAAATGCTTTAAATATGTTTCTGAAGCTGATATAAAAGATGCAAATCCAGGGCTTGTTGATTTGGTTGACAAAGAGGAAGACGCGTATTTTACAGGTGCTCTTTCTGCATTGGGCGAAACTGGCGGAAAAGAAGAAGCACTTTTTCTTGCGGATTATCTTGACCGTGATGATTTGAATGTTTCTCAGCGGCAGGCTTTGATGCGTGTTCTTGGAAGAATCAAGGCTGTTGAAACTTGGCAGAAAATTTCGGAAATTGCAAAAGATGAAAACGAAAATACTTTTGTCAGAATGTATGCTGCGGAAGCGATTGGCGCAATGGAAAAGCCGGAATCAGAAGATATTCTTGTGGAATTGTTTGAGTCTAATGATCCGAATCTTCGAACTTATGTTATAAAAGGAATCTCATATTTCAATGATAAAAAATCTTCAGATTTAATTATACAGGCGTTGCGTGATTCTCAGTATAAAGTCCGGTTTGAAGCAGTTTCCGTAGTTGGAAAAAACAGAATTGACAAAGCTGTTCCTTTTTTGATTTTTAGATGCAAAGACAAAGATGAGCAGAAGCAAGTAAAAGAAAAATGTTATTCTGTGATTGCAGATTTAAATACTTCTGACGGAAACGATTATTTAATCAGTGTTTTAAAAGACAAAAAAATTGGCGATGCCACAAAAGCAAAAGTTTCTTCGGCATTGCTTGAATATAATCATGCAGGAACAAAAGAAGTTATAGATCTTGCACGTTCAGCATTGAAGAGCGACATTCAGAAAAATTTGCGTTATGCGTTAGGAAAGGAATTTGCAAAATATGACCGCTCCGAATTTGCTGATATTTGCGCGGAATATATTGCGAGCGATGATGTTGCAACTCAAGGCACTGGTCTTGATATCTGGGCAAAGGGAAGATACTCAAGCGTAAAAGCCGCCGTTGAAGAAATTGCAAAAGACGCAGAAGAGGAAAATTTGACAGAAGAAAAAGAAAAGCCTAAGGGCTATCAGTTTGGAGTAAAAAAGAAAAACGCAAATGCAAAAAAAGCAAAACGGATTTTAGAGCAATCTTAAAAATGAATGAACTCCGACGCAGAGCATCAAGATATCCTCCGCACGATTCATTGCGCGTTTTCTTTTATTATTTTTAAGATGAGATATCCAAATTTTTCAGCTTTTATTTCTCCTATTCCGTAGCACTTTGTAAGTTCTTTTATGTTTGAAGGTTTCTTCTGCGCAATGTCAAAAAGTGTTTTGTCTCCAAAAATAACATAAGGCGGAACGTTTAATTCTTCGGCTGCCTTTTTTCTCCAGCTTCGTATTTTTTCTGATAAAATTTTTTCATTGCTTTCTAAAGTATCAGAAATAAAAAGTTCGCCTGTGGATTTTTTTGATGGCTTTGGAAAACTTTGAATTCTTTTATGAAGAATTGCACGCGGCTGATTATAATTTATTTTTTTTGAGGCGCATATATCACAGCAGTTTTCTGAAGAAACGCAATCTTGTCTTGCATCTGAATAGCTTTCACCAAAATAAGACAAAAGTGATTTCCGCCTGCAAACAGAATTTTCGCAGTAGCTTATCATTCCTTGCAAAAGATTTTCTGATTTAGCAGAATCAAAGTTGTCCTTGAAAAAATATCTGATTTTGTGAATGTCTCCTGCGCTGTATAAAAGCAAAGCTTCAGCTTCTAATCCATCGCGTCCTGCCCGCCCGATTTCCTGATAGTATTGCTCTATGGATTTCGGCATGTCAAAGTGAATTACAAAGCGAACGTCAGGTTTGTTAATTCCCATTCCGAATGCAACGGTGGCGACCATAATGTCAGCTTTGTCAGAAATAAAATCTTGCTGATTTTTTGTCCGTTGCGCATCATTAAGTCCTGCGTGATAACTTAATGCTTTTATTCCATTTATATGCAATTCTTGCGCAACTAAATCAACTTGCTTTCTTGAAAAGCAATAAATTATTCCGCTTTGGTTCGGATGATTTTCTATGAAGTTGAGAACCTGTTCTATCGGCTTGTCTTTTTTTATTACTTGAAGAAAAATATTCGGCCTGTTGAAACTTGCCATAAATATTTCAGGATTTTCCATCCGAAGATTTTTTATAATATCAGCTTGAACTTGTTTTGTCGCAGTTGCTGTGAGTGCAAGAAAAACCGATTTTGGAAACTGATTTCTTATATGAGTTATTTCCATGTAGTCCGGGCGAAAATCGTGCCCCCATTCGCTTATGCAGTGAGCCTCATCAATTGCAATACAGTCAACAGAACTTTTTGATTCCTGAAGCAATCTTATCATTCTGCCAGAATTCAATCCTTCTGGTGAAACGTAAAGAAGTTTTATTTTTCCTGATAAAATTTTTTCGTAGCATTTTTGATAATGGTTTCTTTCAAGAGACGAATTTAAACAGACGGCAGAAATTCCATAGGATTCAAGTTGCGCCACTTGATCTTGCATTAACGCAATTAATGGTGAAACAACAACTGTAATTCCCGGAAGAATAAGAGCCGGAATTTCATAGCATAAAGATTTTCCGCCTCCAGTTGGCATGACTGCAAGTGTGTCACGTCCGTCCAAAACATTTTGAATTATTTTTCTTTGCATCGGTCTGAATGATTCATATCCAAAAACTGATTTTAAAATATCTTCTGGTGTTCTGTCGAATAATGTGTAGTCCATAGATGGTTCCTGAAAAAATAATGAATTTTGCAATGCGAATTGAAATGAAATGTTTTTTATAGATTCATATAAATGATTATACAAGAATGATTCCAAAAATAAAACCTCCATTTTTTTTCTGCCTGAGAGAGTTTCTAAAACCAGATGAGTTTTAACACTTCCTCTTGATTTTATTTTTATTTTTTGATATAGTAAGTATCGCTTGCCGGCTTGGTGGAATGGTAGACACGAAAGACTCAAAATCTTTTGCGCGCGAGCGTGTCAGAGTTCAAGTCTCTGAGCCGGTATCTTTAGGCCGAATTTTGTTCGGTCTTTTTTTTATGCCAAAAAATTCATTGCGCCAGCTGGCTTTTTAAATTTCACAGCTTCTTCCATTGAATTTTTTCCGATTATATTTTCTTCTTTCATATCTGAAATTGTCCTTGCGATTTTTATGCAGCTTGAAACAGATCTCGGTGAAAACTCATACGTTTCAGTTGCCTCATCTAAAATTTTTTTTGCTTCCGAATTCATCTGGCAAAATTCTTTTATTTCCGATGGAGAAAGCCTTGAATTTCTTTTTCCACGTTTGCGCTGAATTTTTATTGCCGCCGCGATTTCTTTTCGCAGTTCTGATGTTGAAATGCTTTGCGATGAATTTGAATTTTCTATTGAAACTTTTTCAACTTGAATGCTTAAGTCGATTCTGTCCAAAAGCGGAGCGGAAATTTTTTTCCAATATTGTTCGACTGAGCGGGCAGAGCATAGGCAAAGTTTTTCTTTTGAACCGTAGTTTCCGCAGGGACACGGATTCATTGACATTAAAAGCTGAAAGTTTGCCGGAAAAATTGTTGAGCGTCCGGCTCTGCTTAGAGTTACGACTCCTGTTTCAAGCGGAACTCTTAAAATTTGAAGAACTGATGTTCTAAATTCCGCAGCTTCGTCTAAAAAAAGAGTTCCGTTGTGCGCAAGAGAGATTTCTCCTGGACTGCAATGAATTCCGCCTCCGCACATTCCTTCTATTGTAGATGTCTGGTGTGGCTGTCTGAACGGAGTTTTTTTTATTATTCTTGTTCCAGCCTGAAGAATTCCTGCAATCGAATAAATCCGAGTTACGCTTTGACTTTCTTCTTTTGTGAGCAACGGAACTAGCGCAGGAAATCTTTGCAGCGAAAGTGTTTTTCCGCAGCCCGGAGGACCAAACGCAAGCAAGTTGTGTTTTCCTGCTGCCGCGATTTGCAATCCTCTCACAAGTTCTTGTTGTCCGCAAATTTCTTTAAACTCGAATTCTTCAGGCGGAAAAAGAATTCCATTTATTTCAACAGCATCTTTTATTGTGTTTCCGTTTTCTTCTTCAATATGCGAAGTTTTGTAATCAGAAAATGATTCTGGATTTTTTAACGCATTGAAAGCTTCTGTTAAATTTTCTGCGCCAAAAATTTTCATTGTGCGGATTTCTCTTGCTTCCTCAGCATTTGCAGCAGGAACAATGCAGTATCTTATTCCGCTTGCATAAGCAGTTGCCGCCGCCGCATGAATTGCTTTTACAGGACGTATATTTCCGTTCAATTCAAGTTCGCCAATCACAAGAATAGGTTCCATTTGAAATGCAGAATCTTCGTTTTCTAAATTTTCTTTTGCCGATAAAATTGCAAGAGCAATCGCAAGATCGAAGCCGGCTCCCTCTTTTTTCAAATCAGCAGGAGAAAGGCTTATAAGAACTCGTTCAGGCGGAAACAACAGCCCGGAATTTATAATTGCGCTTTTCATTCTTTCCCGCGATTCTTTTACCGCATTGTCTGCAAGTCCGACTATGTCAACGGCAGGAATTCCGCGACGCAAATCGACTTCAACTGTAACAAGATTTCCTTCGTAGCCAAAAGGCGAAAAACAAAAAATTCTCATGTTTGCTCCAAATAAAAAATTCAAGAATTAAAAACTTTATTATGGAAAAAATAAAAAAAATGCCGCAAATCAAAAAAAATTTGATAAAATGCTTTTCTATGGAAATTACAGTTTTGTGCAAAGTCGTTGATAATTTTGGCGATATCGGAGTCGTTTTTCGTTTATGCCGCGCGCTTTCCGAGCTGAAAAAAAATCTTGAAATTCGGCTTGTTGTAAGCAATCTTGATTCGTTTGCAAAAATTTCAAAAGGCATAGATTCCACAAAAACATTTCAGGAATTCCGCGGATGGAAAGTTTTTGACTGGAACGACAATGCGCTTTGCAAAAAAGAATTTTCAAAAAATCCGCCGGAATTTATTTTGGAATGTTTTCAATGCGGTCGCCCGGAATGGCTTGAAGAACTTTTATTTTCACCGCAGTTCAATTTAAATGTTCAGATTGTAAATGTTGAATATTTGACCGCTGAATCTTGGGCTGATGATTTTCATCTATTAAAAAGTGGCACGCGTTCTGCAAAAATTAAAAAAATAAATTTCATGCCGGGCTTTACAAAAAAAACTGGCGGCTTGATTTTGGACAAAAATTTCATGTGCTGCCTTTCTGAAAAAAAATTCGCCTTGAATCTTGTAAAACAAAATCTTGATAAAAAAATTCTTTCCGAAGATTTTTCCGATTCATTTAAAATTCTTATTTTTTCTTATCCAAAGAATTTTGATTTTTTGGCTTCAGCAATAAAAGAATTTTCTTTTTTTAAAAAAATTATTGTTTTTGTTGCGTCTGGAGCTGGAGCTGATTCAGCAAAAATTTCCTTGAAAAAATTTAAAGTTGATTTTGTCTGCCTTCCGTTTATGCAGCAGGAAGTTTGGGACGCTTTTTTGTCGCTTATGGATTTTTCTTTTGTGCGAGGGGAAGATTCGTTCAGTCGCTGCTGTCTTTTTGGAAATCCTTTTATATGGAACATTTATCCGCAGGAAGAAGAATTTCACATTGTAAAATTGAACGCGTTTTTACAAAAAATAAAAATCCCGCAGATTGAAAAATTTTCTTTTTTGTACAACCGGAATTTTAAAGCCACTTGCTGCCCGGAATCTTTGGAAATTCTTGAAGAAAAAAAACTTCCGTCAGAACTTGAAAAAATAAATTCAGAAATGAAAACTGAAATTCTTTCCTTGCTGAAAAATTATGAAAGCTTAAAACCGGAATTTAAAAAGTTTTCCAATGAAATTTTAAAGAACGGAAATCTTGCGGAAAATCTTTTGAATTTCCTTGAAACAAAAATTCCGCGCTAAAGCAAATTTATTTTTCCTTGTTGCATGCATTTTGAAATGTTGCAATTTTATTTCAGTTCATATATAATTAAATAGCAAGTTTATTATCAAGGAAGTTTATTATGTTATCAACAAACGAAATTAAAGTTGGAACAGCTTTTATGTTTGAAGGCTCTCCTTTTATTGTTCAGAAAATGCTTGGCCAGAAAGCCGGACGTCAGGGAATTACAGTAAAGCTTCGTGTAAAAAATATTGTTACAGGCGGAACTCAGGATTTGGGTCTTGACGCGGGAGAAAAATTTGACGATGTTGACCTTGTAGAAAAAAATGTAAAGCTTTCTTATATCGACGGTGATGATTTTCACTTTATGGATCAGGAAACTTACGAAGATGTTATGCTTTCAAAGGAAGACTTGGGAGACAACGCTGGATACATTTCTCCTGATGATGACTACGATGTTACAATCACATATTATGAAGGAAAGCCTGTTGGTGTAAAGCTTCCTATTAACGTTGTCCGCGTAATCACATACTGTGAGCCAGGAATCAAAGGCGACACTTCTGGAAAGTCTTTGAAGCCTGCAACTCTTGATACAGGAATGGAAGTAAGAGTTCCTTTGTTCTGCAATACAGATGATAAAATCATAATTGACACAAGAGACGGTTCATTTGTAGAAAGAGCAAAAGACAAATAATTTGTTTTTCCAAAGGATTGGTTTTCATTCCTTTGGAAGGCCATGACCCCCTAGCTCACTATGGATAGAGCGACAGCCTCCTAAGCTGTAGGTAGCGAGTTCGAACCCCGCGAGGGTCAAAGTTGTGTTTTTAAGATTCAAGGCAGTTTTACGCTGCCTTTTTTGTTTTTAAATCATGCTTTTGCTGAATTTCACCTAAATTAAATTGATAAGAAAAAATTATAGATTTTGCAAGATTGATATGAACTTCTTTTTGCTTCGTCTATTGAAAATCATAAGAAAAAAAAGTATATTTATTCTATATGGAATCAGAAGGCTTAAAGCTATTTCAATTCTGACTCTAAGCATAGGAGTAACCGAATGACAGTTAATGACATTAAACATGCCAGAATCAAGGCATGGATTGAAGAATGTGTTAAGATGTGTGAGCCGGACAATGTTGTTGTTTGCGATGGTTCTACAGCCGAATATGACCGCCTTATGAAAAAATGCGTTGATGCAGGTCTTGCAACTCCGCTCGCAAAAAAGCCTAACAGCTTCCTTTTCCGCTCACTTCCGAGCGATGTTGCACGTGTTGAGTCACGTACATTCATTTCTTCTGTAAAGGAAGAGGATGCCGGTCCTACAAACCACTGGATTGATCCTAAAGAGCTCAAGGCTACAATGAAAGGTCTTTACACAGGATGTATGCACGGAAGAACTATGTATGTTATTCCGTTCTGCATGGGACCTCTCGGCTCACCAATTGCAAAATATGGTGTTGAGCTTACAGACTCTGAATATGTTGTTCTTAACATGGACATCATGACACGCGCAGGCGAGAAGGTTTGGGAATACTTCGGCACAGACGGAGACTTCGTTCCATGTCTTCACTCAGTTGGAAAACCGCTCAACAACGGCGAAAAAGACAACGGTGTATGGCCTTGCGCAGACGTTGAACACAAATACATCAGCCATTTCCCGGAAGAACGACTTATCTGGTCTTACGGTTCTGGATACGGCGGAAACGCCCTTCTTGGAAAAAAATGCTTTGCGCTCCGCATTGCAACAGTAATCGCACGCGAAGAAGGCTGGCTTGCTGAGCACATGCTTATCCTTAAGCTCACAAACCCTGAAGGAGAAGTTAAATACGTTACAGGCGCATTCCCTTCTGCTTGTGGAAAAACAAACCTTGCAATGCTTATTCCTACAATTCCTGGCTGGAAAGTTGAGACAGTCGGCGATGATATTGCCTGGATGAAATTTGGAAAAGACGGCCGTCTTTACGCCATCAACCCGGAAGCAGGATTTTTTGGAGTTGCTCCAGGAACTTCTGCTCAGTCTAACAAAAACGCTCTTGAAGCTGCTTCTAAAAACACAATCTTCACAAACTGTGCGCTCACAGAAGATGGAGATGTTTGGTGGGAAGGAATCGGCTACCCTGCAAAAGGCAAGCTCGTTGACTGGAAAGGCAACACACGCGACGCTCTTCCAAAGGACAAATCACCAAAAGGCGAAGAATTCGCTCATCCAAACGCACGCTTTACAGCACCAGCTAAACAGTGTCCATGTATCGCTTCTGACTGGGAATCTCCAGAAGGTGTACCTATCAGCGCAATCTTGTTCGGTGGACGCCGTCCGTCAACAATTCCACTTGTTCACCAGAGCCGTGACTGGAACCACGGTGTATTCCTCGGATCTATCGTAGGTTCAGAAATCACAGCCGCTTCTACAATCGATGCTTCTCAGGTTGGAAAAATCCGCCGCGACCCATTCGCAATTCTTCCATTCTGTGGATACAACATGGGCGACTACTTCCAGCACTGGATCGACGTTGGAGCTGCAGCAGCTAAACGTGGTGAAGAAGACAAACTTCCTAAGATTTTCTATGTTAACTGGTTCCGCAAGGACGAAGACAACAAGGATCTTCCAGGCGGATTCATGTGGCCTGGATACGGCGACAACAGCCGCGTTCTTGCATGGATTTTTGACCGATGCGACGGAAAAGACAACTACGTTGACACACCGATTGGATTCATGCCAAAAGACGATGCCCTCAACCTTGACGGTCTTGACGACGTTTACAAGGCTCAGATTCCTGCAATCACAGCAGTTGACAAGGAAGGCTGGCTCAAGGAATGCAAAGACATCCGCGAAAACCACTATCCGAAGTTCGGCAAACACCTTCCAAAAGAATTATCAGAATGTCTCGATGATTTGGAAAGTCGTTTGAACAAAGCATAGTTTTATTGAGCGAGTTTGCTGAAAGGCAAACTCGGTAAGCAAGCCGCAAGGCTTGCGGCATGACCTCGAAGCTCGCTTGAATAAAGCCTAGTTTTACCGTGCTAGTTTGCCGAAAGGCAAACTAGGTAAGTTTATCCCGCTGGAATTTTTCTGGTGGGATTTTTTTTGCTACTTTGTGATTTATTATGCCGCCGGTGATTCGCGCTTTAAGTCGTTCGGCGTGATGAAGATCCAGTACTGATGGAAAATAAATTTTTTAAATTCTGCTGGAATTTTTTGCTTGAAACTTTTCTATCTGTAGAGATTTATAATTTGAGCCTTGTAGTGGAACTTTTACTATTGTAAATTGGAGAATTGATTCTATAAAAAAGTTAAGCGAAATACAGCATGTATAGGAAATATTTTGGATAAAATTCTTGAGAAAGAACATAATCTTTCAAGGGAAACCCTGCTTTATGCTGCGGGACTTATGAGAAATGGAATAATAGAACTTTTAAAGGGTGGAAAAGCGGTTGATCTTTTAGAGATGGGCGTTCTGTATATAAAACCTAAAAGCGGAATGGTTAAGAATTGCCCAAGTATAACTGATATTCCTGATATGATTCTTTCTTTTTCGCCATCTGATCTTGCATTGGAAGCTGTGAAAGATATTGTGATTGGTGAAAATGTTACTAATGTAAGGAATCCTGTTATAGAAGAAATTTTTGATGTTCATACAAATGAAATTTCGGATAAGATTTCTGCAGGACATTCTATACAGCTTTTGGGTTCAAGGTTAAAAGTTGCAGGAAGTAAAGATGATATAGGCTTTTTTTTGCTCCTTGTGATGAAACTGGAGCCTATAGCAGTGACTATTCAAAATGGATTCGCATTGGAGCAGAAAGAATCGTTAATAATACTATTTCTTTACTTATGTTTGAACTGCCGAATTCTGTTGTTGCTGGTTCATATCGCATTATAGTTCAGACTGCTTATGGTTCAGGTAAAAGAGTTAATAAGAGTGTTAAATGTGGTGTATATGATAAAATAGTCAATGTAAGCTAATTTAGTTGTGTAGATGAGTTCATGTCTAAGTTTCTAGATTAAGAAAGATATGGACTCATCTTTTAATTGCTATCTTGCTGCCCTTAACTTTTTGCTTTAAATTCGTGGTGTTTTTCTGTATAATCGGCTTATGAGCATTTCGAGCATATTGTCTATATTCCTTCAGTTTTTTGGCAGTCTTTGTTTTCTTCTTTTTGGAATGAAAATGATGAGCGATGGAATCCAGAAGTCTGCGGGAGATAAACTTCAGGCTGCTCTTCATCTTATGACGGGAAACCGATTTACCGGATTTTTTACAGGCTGTTTTTTGACTATGATAATTCAGTCTTCTGGGGCTACAACTGTCATGGTTGTTTCTTTTGTAAACGCCGGGCTTATCGAGCTAAGCAAGTCGATTGCCGTGATTCTTGGCGCGAATGTCGGAACAACGATAACGGCTTGGATTGTCGCGATATTCGGCTTTAACTTTGAAATTTCAGCATTTGCGATTCCGCTTTTTGGCATTGGCTATCTTTTTACAGTTATAAAGAAAATCAGAAATCCGGGGCTTGGTCAGGCCATTATGGGATTTGGAATTCTTTTTATTGCGTTGCAGTGGCTTTCAAGCACGATTTCACTTAATTCAGGCTCAATGAATTTTCTTCCTGCCTTGCAAGACAAAGGAATTTTTAGCTATATTATTGCTTTTGTAATCGGAATTATTGTTACTGCGATGATTCATTCTTCGTCTGCTATGACGGCGATTGTAATTACGATGGCATATAACCAGATTCTTACTTGGCAATTTTCCGCGGCAATTATAATCGGAAGCAACGTCGGTTCGACTATAGATTCTGTTATGGCTTCGTTCGGGGCAAACGCAAATGCAAAGCGCACAATGTTTGTCCATGTTTTGTTCAATTCTGTAACTGCAATTATCGCCTTGATTTTTATAAAGCCTTTTACTCAGCTTGTGGATTTAATTGTTCCGGGAACTGTTACAGAAAACATTACAATGCACATAGCGATGCTTCATTCGATGTTCAATATAATCGGCTCTGTTTTCTTTATGCCGTTTGTGAATCCGCTTTGCAAGCTTACGCATCTTATTATAAAAGACGACAAGGCTTCGCTTCCTTCTATATATAAGTTTGAATTTCCTGAACGCGCCGCGCATGAGTCTCCTACAATTCCTGTTGTTTCAGCGCAAATGGAAGTACGGCGGATGGCTGATATTTCCGTGCAGATGTTTGACAGGCTTCAGTACGGACTTACCGATTTGTCCGGACGTTTTGTTGTGGATCATTACGATAATCTTGTGCGGGAAGAAGATTACCTTGACCAGATGCAGGAACAGCTTACAAAGTATCTTTTAAAATGCGCCCAGCTTGATATTGATGACAAGCTCCGTGAAAATATAAACGTGATGATTTCGATTACAGGCGAACTTGAATCTATGTCTGATGACTGTCTGAGCATTGGCGTTTATTTGAAGCGCATAACGGAAAAACACTACGTATTTAAGAAAGAAGATTTTGACCGCCTGATTCCTTATCTTGAGCTTGCGCGGCAGTTGCTTCAGTTTATCTATAAAAATATCAACAAGGCTCTTTCAAAGGAGCAGCTTGATTTTGCGAATGAACTTGAATCCCAGATTGACGCAGAACGCAAAGCCTTGAAAAAAATAGCGCGCAAACGACTTGAAGATGGTGCGGATGTAAAGGCCGAGCTTTTGTACATGGATTTAGTGCGCCAGATAGAAAAAATAGGCGACCGTTGCTTTAACATTGCCGAACAGCTTGCACTTACAAAATAAAAAAGGCTGCCTAAGAACATTATGAAGTTTAATTCATTATGCGTTTTTGGCAGCCAATTTGCTATAAATAAATTTTAGTTATTATTTATAGCTGATAGCAATTCCGCTCATGTTGTAACTGTTGAATGTAAAAATAAGGAACACTGTTTTCTTTGCGTCAACTTTTACATTTACAACGTCATCGCATTCAGGGTACTTTTTCTTTGCTTCTGCATAAAGCTTGCTGTAGCCAGAATTTGTGGCTGAAGATTTTACTTCTACACGTCCAAGAACTTCATAGCTTTGCGCATCACCTGGAAAAGCTCCTGCATCACTAAGTGGTGTCATAGAAATGCAGCCTGTTAGTGTTGCCGCTAAAATCAGCATAGACAACAATAAACCTACTCCTTTTTTCATATTTACCTCCAGAAAAATGGGATATTTTATTGTACCCCCCCCCAGATTCTGTCAAGTGTTTTTTATAAAAAAAACTTTTCTTTGCTTTTTGGAATATTCCGTAGTATAATATTAGTGTAATCTTAAAAAGATTGCGGCGGCAGTTTGCTGCGGAATTTAAATATATTTATTAGGAGAAAAACTATGACAAAATCAATATCTGCACAGGGCTTTACTTTGGATTCAGACCAGACAGCTCTTATCAACAAAAAACTGGAGCGTATAAGCTACGCTGAAAATCTTATCGTTGACTTGATTATGCACGTAAAGGAAGACAAGAAATTTTACTTTGATACAACTGTTAACTTTAGATGGGGCGGAAATGCTCATGTTACAGGCGATGATTTTGACTTTGCGGCTGCGCTCAACAAAATGATGGATGTTCTTGATACAAAAATAAAGAAAGAAAAAGATAAAGTCCAGGAGAAAAAATAATTTTTCTTTCAAAGAAATAGTTTTTATATCTGGGCATTAAAACAATGCGGGCTGTCTAAAAAGGGCAGCCTTTTTTATTGCCTGTTGTACGAAGAATCTATGTTGAGTTTGTTTCTGTATTTTGCAACTGTTCTGCGCGCAATTTTTATTCCAAGTTTTTCTAGTTCCTCTGAAAGCTTTTTGTCGCTCATTTTTTTTCCGGTGGAAGAGTTCAGTATTTTTTTTAATTCTGCCATTGCCTTGTCTTGGCTTATTGTTTTGTTTTTTTTGCTTGCGGCATTTGTGAAAAAATATTTTATGTCAAAAAGTCCCCATTCACATTGAAGAAATTTGCTGTTTGCCATTCGTGAAATTGTTGTTTCGTGGACTTTAAGTTTGTCCGCAATGTCCTGCTGCCTTAAAGGAACCAAGTTGCCTTGTCCGTGCAGAAAAAAATCAGTTTGAGTCCGCACAATTTCGATGCATGATCTTAAAAGCGTGTTTTGCCTGAATTCCAAAGTGTCTAAAAAATCTTTTGCTTTTTTTATTTCAGTTTTTATTGATAAAGAATTTTTTGAATTGTTTTTTGCAAGCTTTAAAAATTCCGGGTTTATGGAAACTTGCGGGAAGTTGTCCTTTGCAAGCCGCACATTCCAGGAGTTTTTTCCGCTTGTAACAATGTTGTCTTCAATTTGATTTTCTTGAAATCTTTCCTGAATTTTTTCTACATAAACATCTGGAGAAATAAAATGAATTTCTTTTGTGCTGAAATTCCGCGCAGGAAAAGGATCAAGCGTCCGTATAAAATCAATTGCCTTTTCCACATCTTGAATTACAGGATTTAAATTTTTATATTTTTCGTTTTGTGAATTTGCAAAAAGTTTTTTTTGTTCTAAAAGATATTCTTGAATTTTCTGGAGAACTTTTTCAGGACGCGGCGGATCAAGGAATTTTAATTTTCCGTCCAAAATAAAGATTGCAAGAATCGGCGCATTTTCTTTTTGCTCTGCCTGCACAAGCAGACTTTCTTCTGTGTTTGCAACGCACACTCCGCAAGGTTCAAGCTGCCTTACAATTTCAATGCATTTTTCCAAAAGCCCCGGCGTTTGCAGTTTGTTTTTTTTATCAAGAAGCGAAACTGGAGCAAGAATATAAAATCCTTTTGCGTCAAGATTATAAATGAGTTTTTCGCATAAAGTTTTTTCAGTTGCGCCAAGACGCATTGCATTCAATTGGGACAAAAGATGTTCCTGCAATGATTCCCTCTCATCTGCTTTTGCTTCAAGTGCCGCCTGAAAATTTTCGCTTGCTACTTCTCCGCTTGCAGTTGCTGATGATATTTTTGTTCCGTCCCAGTTTGATTTGTCTTTTGTTATGACAAGCGCAGGATTTTCTTCTGCGGCTTTGTAAATTTCTTCAGTCAAATCTTTTGAGTTCATGGCTAAAAGTTTCAAAGCCTGAATTTGCTTTTGGCTCATTATTTGAATTTGAGACTGAATCTGCTTTTGCTGAAATTCTAATCCTGCCATTACTTAATTATAATTGCAATTTTCAGAAAATTCAATTTTGGTTTTCTCTTATGGCTAAAATTGAAAAATATCTATATAATTTTTTTATGGAAAATTTTGAGCAGTTTGGAATACAAATCCCGGAAATTCTTTTGCCTAGAAAAAAAGAGTTAAATACTTGGTGCGTTGTGGCGTGCGATCAGTATACGCAGGATTTTGATTATTGGAAAAAAACAGAAGAAATTGTCGGCAGTTCTCCTTCAACTTTGAATTTGATTTTGCCGGAAATTTTTCTTTCTTCTTCAGATAAAAAAGAACGCATAGAAAAAATCCGCCAGACAATGAAAAAATATCTTGATGAGAATATTTTTGATTTGCCTGAAAAGGAATTTATTTATGTTGAGCGAAAGACTTGCTACGGAAGAGTCCGCCGCGGTCTTGTTGCTGCGATTGATTTGGAAACTTATGAATGGAAGCCTTTTTCAAAAAGTTTAATCCGCGCCACGGAAGCTACTATTCCGGAAAGAATTCCTGTTCGAAAAGAAATCAGAAAAGATGCGCCGCTTGAGCTTCCTCACATTATGCTTTTGGTGAACGATTCTGAGCATTGCCTTATAGAAGAAGCTGGCAGTGAAGCTAGAAAAAATCCGCCGGTTTATGACGGAAACTTGATGATGAATGCCGGTCATGTTTCAGGCTGGGCTGTAAAATCAAAAGAAGCATTTGAAAAAATTTCTTCTGCACTTGAAAAATTAAAGAGAGAAAATTCTGACGGCGAAGGAAATTCTTTTTTGTTTGCTGTTGGAGACGGAAACCATTCTTTGGCGACTGCAAAGGCTGTTTGGGACGAATGTAAAAATTCTGATTCGCCAGATTTAAATGCGCGCTATGCTCTTGTTGAGATTGTAAACATTTATGATTCTGGGTTGACCTTTGAACCGATTCACCGTGTTCTTTTTAATTGCGATGCTTTCAAATTGATTTCTTTTTTTAATGAAAAACTTGACGGTGAACTTGTAGAAGAAACAAATGAAAATGCTTTGGAAAAAAATGTAAAAAGTTCCAAGGCGGATTTTGGTTTTGTTTTTAAAGAAAATGAAAGTCAAAAATATTTCAGACTAAAAACTAAAATTCAGGAGCTTGCAGTCAGCCGTCTTCAGCCGTTGCTTGATGAATTTATATCCTGTAACAAAGAAATTGAAATTGACTACATTCACGGCAATGAAGAAGTTTTCAGGCTTGGTGCGCAGAAAAATGCAGTTGCAATTCTTCTTCCTCCAATCGCAAAAGATTCATTCTTTGAAACAATTTCTAGCCGCGGACCTTTGCCTCGAAAAAGTTTCAGCATGGGAGAAGCCAGCGAAAAAAGATTCTATCTTGAATGCAGAAAACTTTTTTCATCCGATAGACTTTCAGTTAATCCTTAAGTATAATCGTTGCTATGATTGTAATGAAATTTGGCGGAAGCTCGGTTGCAAATGCTGACCGCATTAAACATGTAGCCGAAATAATTCAGGCATATAAAGGTGAGCGTCCTGTTGTTGTTTTAAGCGCGATGGGAGACACAACAGACCATCTTCTTGAAGCTGCTGACATGGCAGTGAAGGGAACTGTTGACATTGAAAAAATTGAAAAACTTCACATTGAAACAGAAAAACAGCTTGGCGTTTCTGTTCCGGAAATAAAAGAATTGCTTGGCGAATTGAAAACTCTTCTTACTGGAATAAGTATGCTGCATGAACTTACAAAACGCACTAGAGATTATCTTGTGTCTTTTGGCGAGCGTATGTCCGTGCGCATGATGTCAGCTTATCTTTGTTCTCTTGGAACTGAAGCAAAGGCGTTTGATTCCTGGGACATTGGATTTGTGAGCGATTCAAATTATATGGCGGCAGAACTTTTAGATGAAGTGTGGGAAAATATTCCGAAGCATCTTGGTGGATATAAAAGCGGAACTTCAAATGAAATTCCTATAGTAACTGGTTTCATTGCTAAAGATAAAAATGGAATCATAACAACTTTGGGGCGCGGCGGAAGCGACTTGAGCGCAACGATGATTGGCGCGGCAATGAGGGCAAAGGAAATTCAGACTTGGAAAGATGTTGACGGAATTATGACGACAGATCCTCGCATTGTAAAAGAAGCCCGGCCGGTTGATGAAGTAACTTATGAGGAAGCTCAGGAACTTGCAATGTTCGGAAGTCAGGTTCTTCATCCGCGCAGCATGATTCCTTGCAGAAAAACCAGAACTCCTGTCCGTGTAAAAAACAGCTACAATATAAAAAGCCACGGCACTCTTATTGTTGAAGAGCATACAGGAACTCGTCCGCTTGTTACTGCAATTACAAAAGTAAAAAATGTAACGCTCATAGATATTCAGTCTAGCCGTATGCTTGGAGCCGCTGGATTTCTTGCGCATATTTTCAATCAGTTTTTAAAATGGAATATCAGTATTGATGTTATTGCGACTTCTGAAGTTTCTGTCAGTTTGACTGTTGATGGAAAAGCAGATTTGACAGGACTTATTGAAGATTTAAAGCGTGTTGCTGATGTCAATGTAAAAACTGGTAAGGCGATTGTTACAATAATTTGCGATGCTTCAAGATCCAGCGTGATTATTGCAAAGGCATTCGATGGACTTTCAAAAGAAGGAATAAATGTTCAGATGATAAGCCAAGGTGCAAGCAAAGTTAACATAAGCATTCTTGTGGATACAAATCAGGCGGACAAAACTGTAGAAGCAATTCATTCAGTTCTTTTTGCTTAATTTTTGGGAGGATTAATAATGAAAATTGCATTGGTTGGATATGGAAAAATGGGGCATATGCTTGAACAGTCCGCATTGGCATTTGGACATTCTGTTGTGTCTACGATTGATGTTTTTGCGCCAGATGCCAAGGTGAAAATTTCCGCAGGAGACAGCAAGGCTCTTGCAGATGCAGTTGTTTCTAGCGGTGCGGATGGAATAATTGAATTTACGCATCCGTCTTCTGTTCTTGAAAATATAAAAGCTCTTCTTCCTTTGAAAATTCCTATGGTAGTTGGAACTACTGGCTGGAATGACAAAAAAGAGGAGGTTGCTTCTCTTGCTGCAAAGTGCGGCGGAACAATTATGACAAGCGCGAACTTTTCCATTGGTGTAAATATCCTTTATAAAATTGTAGAAGATGCCGCTCGCCTTGCGAATAAATTTTCTGAGTATGACGCTGCAATTTGGGAAATGCATCATAATCAAAAAGCTGACAGTCCTTCTGGAACTGCGCTTGAAATTGCGAATCATCTACTTTCTGAATTCAAAAGAAAAAATTCAATTGTAACAAATGAGTTCAAGGAAAAGCCTTTGCCGAATCAGCTTCACGTTTCTTCCACAAGATGCGGTACAGTACCGGGAACACACAAAGTTTTCTTTGATTGCGAGGCTGATACAATTGAAATTGCGCACACAGCAAGAAGCCGCAAGGGTTTTGCAAACGGAGCTGTTCATGCTTTGGAAAATCTTTCTTCCATGCTGAAAGAAGGCAAGCTAAAGAGCGGCGCATTGTACGGCATGAACGATATTTTCCCTGAATTGTTTTAAAACTTTAAGGTAATTTTTTTTCATAAATCAGCCGATAAACTAACGGTATGATTATGAGTAAAAAAATTGAATATAGAAAAAATATTTTGTTTCTTTCAATTCTTTTTTTGACTGTCTGTTTTTCTTTTGCAGGAACTCATGCAGTTGAAAAAGGAGAAACTTATTATTCAATCAGTCGAAAGTATGGAATTTCTGTTGAGCAGCTTTGTGCTGTGAATAATCTTACTGTAAACGATGTTCTAAAAGTTGGACAGAAACTTTCGATTCCAGAAAAGAACGTTGAGAAAAAAAATTTACCTTCATCTTCGCCTGTAAAAAATCCGCTTAGCGCAGAAAGAAAATTTGACACATACACAGTTCAAAAGGGCGACACTTTTTATAGAATTGCAAAAGTAAACGGAATTTCTGTTGAAGAGCTTAAGGGGTTGAACAACCTTGATTCCGATACAGTTTTAAAGGCCGGACAGCGTCTGAAAATTCCTGTTACGATTGTTGATACTTCGGCGTCTCTTCCTAGCTTGCCTTCAAGTGATCCGCGAAAATATTCAGAGAAAAAAGGCGATTCAAATTTGACTTGGCCTGTAAAAAATCCGCTGGTAACTTACATGAACGGAAAAGTCAGCGGTGTTCAGCTTAGCGCGCAAAAAAATGAAAGTGTAACTGCAATCCGCGCCGGAACTATTATGTATGTTGGAAACTACAGAGGATATGGGCAAGTTGTTTTCGTTCAAGCGAAAACCGGACACATTTATGTTTATTCAGGACTTGGCTCTATAAAAGTCCGCAAAGGCGATTATGTTGTGTTTGGCGATTCTTTGGGAACTGCGGGAACAGACAGCATAAAAGGCACAACTCAAGTTTGCCTGATGGTTTTTCAAAAGTCAAATCCTATTGATCCTGCGAAAGCTCCAAGAGGCTAGCTTTATTTACCGGTCTCTTTTTAAAATTAAAGTTTGTCGAGCATTGTCTTTTTTATTCTTTGCATGAAAAATGAAGAAAGGCTGATTGCAAAAATTTCAGCAACGAGAAAACAAAACCAGACATTTTCAAGTTTTCTACTGCGTGAAAGAAAATATGCCACAGGAAGCAAAACAACTAGTTGTCTTACAAAAGAAACTGTCATGCTTAAAAAAGATTTTCCTAAAGCCTGAAAAGTTGAACCTAGTGTAATTGCGATTGCCGCTCCGATAAAACTTGGCGCGATAATTCTCATTGCCGTGCATCCTATTCCGAGCATATGTTCGCTTGCCTTGAATAGCATTAACAGTTCTGCTGGAAAAAGTTCAAAAATTATAATGCCGAATATCATAATTGAAACTGCAATTAAAATTGTTGACTTTACAGTTTTCTTGATTCGCTCTGCGTTTCCTGCTCCGTAGTTGTACGAAACAATCGGAACCATTCCAGTTGTAAGTCCGAATACCGGCATAAAGACAAAACTGTTCAGTTTAAAATAAACTCCATATACTGCGATTGCCGTTGCAGAAAAAGTTCCAAGAATTAAATTCATTCCGTAAGTTGTAACAGAATTTATAGACTGAAGAAGAATTGAAGGAATTCCGATTTTATAAATCTGACCTATTATCAGAGAATCTGGTTTGAATCCTTTTAGTTTAAAATGTATGTCAGGATTTTTTTTCAGATTGAAATAAAGTGAAACTAGAGCAGAAAGAATTTGTCCGATGACTGTTGCCCATGCCGCGCCTGCCATTCCCATTTTTGGAAAAGGACCGATTCCAAAAATCATAAGCGGGTCAAGAATTATGTTTGTGATTGCTCCAACAAGCTGTGTTATCATTGTGTAAAAAGTTCTTCCCGTTGCCTGCAAAAGCCTGTCCGACATTGTTGAAACAAAAAGCGCGAAGGATGCCATTGTTATTATTTTTAAATATTCACTTCCGAATTGAATAATCTGTTCATCGCCTGTTTGTGTTTTTAAATAAGGCTTTGTAAAAAGAAATCCGAGAATAAAAAATGCAATAAAGCTGCAAACTGAAAGGAATAGTCCGTTGATGGCGATTTTGTTTACTGCATCGCTGTCTTTTTGTCCAAGCTTCATTGCTAAAAGCGCATTTACACCGATTGCTGTTCCTATTGAAACTGCAATCATCAGTGTTTGAACCGGAAATGCAAGCGATATTGCAGTCAACGCATTTTCATTTATCTGCGCAACAAAAATGCTGTCAACGATATTGTAGCATGCCATTACCAGCATTGAAAGCATAATCGGCAATGACATATTTAAAAGAAGTTTTGTTACAGGCATTACGCCCATTTTGTTTTCTTTGATGTTTTCTGACATTCGCCAATGTTATATTAAATTGTTTTTTTTTGTCAATCAGTAATTTTAATTTAGAACAATTCGATTTGAACTGGATTTCTTTTGATTTTGTCTATTGAAAAATTTTTCTGCTTGTCCATTGTGTCGCTTATTATCCGCTTGAAAATTTCCATGCAAAGTCTTGCGTCATCGTTTGCGCGGTGTGCTGCTTTTGCTTCTATTCCAAATCTTTTTGCAAGGCTTTGAAGTTTGTATTGGCCTTTTTCCTGTTCCTTTATGAAATCAGGATATGCCCATCTTGAGGCGTTCAATGTATCGATGCAAATGTTTGGAAGTTCTGGATGGCTGAATCTTTTTAACTCAGAATTTATAAAGCCTAAGTCAAACTGCGCATTGTGCGCTACAAGAACAGTTTCTTTTCCGCCGACAAAATTTAAAAACTGCGGGACAGCTTCTTTTGCGCATGGGCAGCATGAAATCATTTTGTCTGTGATATGTGTTAGGTCTTTTATGAACTGCGGAAGTTCTATTGGCGGCTTTATTAAAATATCAAACGGTTCACCGATAATTCTATCGCAGTTGAATTTTACAGCGCCGATTTCTATTATGAATTCTTTTTCAGCTTTTAGTCCTGTGGTTTCTGTGTCGAATGCCACAAAAGTTTTTCCTGAATAAAATTCCTTTGCGAGGTTTCTAAAACTGTTGAAGATTTTAAATGCCATAAGTTGTAAAAAATGGCATCCGCAAAAATCATTACGGATACCATTGTTGTTTTTTTAAATTCAGCCTGCTGCGTTAAGAACTGCGTTTATTTCTTCTGAAATATCTGAGCAGAGCTTGTCGGCAGCTTTTTTTGCTTCTTCCAATGCTTCGTCTGTTTTTGCAGAAACAGGAACCTTGCTGTTTATGTAGAACTTAATCTTTGGTTCTGTTCCGCTTGGGCGTGCGCTTACAATTGTTCCGCCTTCAAGAATGAACTGAAGAACATTGCTCTTTGGCCAAGGAAGGTTTTCTTTTGAAGACGGATTTGCCGGATCAAAAGCAACCTGCTGCTGGATGTCGCGGATTTTTATAACTTTCTTTCCGCCGAGAGAAGTAAGTCCTTCTGTGCGGAGCTTTGTCATGATTCCGCCCATTATTTTTGGACCTTGTACTCCAGGAAAATATTTGCTGATTGCGCGGTCTTCAAAAAGTCCGTATTCCTTGTACATATCGTTCAAATGCTCAAGGAGTGATTTTCCTTTGCTTGCCCAGTAAAGTGTCATTTCTGCGCACATTGCCGCGGCTGAAATTCCATCCTTGTCGCGAACTTCTGTTTCTACAAGATAACCGTAGCTTTCTTCAAGTCCGAATACATAGTTTCCGCTTCCGTCTTTTTCCATCTGACCTTCATCATAAGCAATCCATTTGAAGCCTGTAAGACATTCTTTTACAGCCACATTGTATTTTTTTGCAATTGAATCAACGAAAGGTGAAGTTACGATTGAGCGGATAAGAACTGGTTTTTCCGGCATCTTGTTGAATTCTTTTTTTGAAAGAAGAACATAGTCTGCAAGAAGCGCACCCATCTGGTTTCCTGAAACAAGAACGTATTTTCCGTTTTTGTCTGGAAATGCTGTTCCGAATCTGTCTGCGTCTGGGTCTGTTGCCATTACAACATCAGCCTTTTCTTTTTCCGCAAGCTCAACTGCCATTTTAAGCGCTGGTGCTTCTTCCGGATTTGGCTTTTCTACTGTCGGAAAGTCTCCGTTTCCTTCGCGCTGTTCTGGAACTGTGATTACATTCAGTCCAAGGTCGCTGAGAACTTTTTCAACGTGCATTGCGCCAGTTCCGTGGAGCGGAGTGTATACAACTTTTACGCTGCTTGCTTTTTCTTTTATAAGCTCAGGACGATAAAGATTTGACTTTATCATTGCCTGGAATTTTTCATCGATTTCCTTGTCGATTAAAACGATTTTTCCTGCTTTTACAGCTTCGTCTTTTTCTATAAGCTTTACTTCTTTTACTGCGTTGACTTCATCGATGATTCCTTTGTCATGTGGCTCAACAACCTGCGCGCCGTCGTCCCAGTAAGCTTTGTAGCCGTTGTACTGTGGAGGATTATGGCTTGCAGTTACAACAACGCCAGTTTTGCATCCAAGAATTCTGATTGCATAAGAAAGTTCTGGAGTAGGGCGAAGAGAAGTGAAAAGATATGCTTTGATTCCGTTTGCGGCAAAAACTCTTGCTGTGATGTCAGAAAATTTATCATGGTTATGGCGGCTGTCATAAGCTACACATGCGCTCAATGTGCCGTTTTTTGCTTCTTCTGGAAAAGCCTTGATTAAATAATTTGCAAGACCTTGAGTTGCTTTTGAAATGTTGAGTGTGTTCATGCGGTTTGTTCCGCCGCCCATTACACCGCGAAGTCCGCCTGTTCCGAATTCAAGACTCTGATAGAAACGGTCTTCTAGTTCAGCCATATCTTTTTTTGCAACTAAATCTTCAACTTCCTTGCGGAAAGAATCGTCTTTTTCTTCTGCAATATATTTTGCAGCTCTTTCAAGTATTTCTTTCTCTTCCATAATATCTGCTTCCTTTTATTAAAAAATTAACTAAGTCTAACATAGTTGATTTTTTTTTTCTATAGCTTTGATTCTTTGCTCAAAAGTTTTTCAAGTGTCTGATTGCAGTAAAGTTCATCAAGCAAGCTTTTAATTCTGATTTTTGATTCTTTATTTTTAAAATTGTCTGACTGTTTTTTTACAGCGCGGATTAAAATGTTTTTTGGAGTGTGGCTCATGTCGATGAATTCCAAAACCTGAACTGTGTATCCGCATTGCTCAAGAAGTTCTGCGCGGATTGCGTCAGTTGCAATTGCGGCAAATCGTTCACGTAAAATTCCAAATCTTTCAATTGAAGCGAACGGACTTTCTGATTTGATTTTTTGTTTTTCGAGCTGACTGTTTATTTCGTGCTGACAGCAAGGAACTGAAAGAATTGCTTTTGCATTATGTTTAACTGCATAGTCTAGCGCGAAGTCTGTTGCTGTGTCGCAGGCGTGAAGCGTGATTATGATGTCTGGATTTTTTTCGGATGAATAATCTGCAATGTTTCCAATTTTGAATTCAAGATTTTTGCATCCAAGTTTTTTTGCAAGGGAATCGCAGTTTTTTATTACATCTTCTTTTAAATCAAGTCCTGTTATGTAGACAGGAATTTTTTTCAACTCAGTTAAAAAATAATAAACCGCAAAAGTTAAATAAGATTTTCCTGATCCGAAGTCAACAATTCTTAGAGGATTTTCCTGAGTGTAAGAAGCTCCGTTCAGTTTTTCAATGCTTTCAATTATATCGTTTATAAATTCTAGGAATCTATTTATCTGCCGGAATTTGTCATATTTTTGCGCGACTACTTTTCCATCTTTTGTCATAACTCCAAGCTCAATTAGAAATGGAACTGGATTTCCTTCTTGCAGAATGTAGTTTTTTATTCGGTTGAAATTATTTGAAAACTTTTGTTCCGCTGAAAAATTTTTTGTAGCTTTTCTGAAAACTTTTATTTCGCCTTTTTTATTTGCCATTGTTGTGATTTCTTCGGTGTCTGTTTTTACAATGCAGTTTTTAAAAGCTGTTCCTGCGTGCTTTTCAATAAATTCCCGCGCTTGTTCCGCAGTGAAACTTTTTTGGAATGCCTGTTTTTCCGTAAAAAATTCAGCTTGAAATTTGTTTTGCTTTTTTGCGGAAGGGGATGGATTTTTCCAGATTCGAATTTTTATATAAGGCTTGCCAAAAATTTCCTGGCAAGTTTTTGATGGCTTTGAAAATACTGCGCTTAAAATCATATTTTTATATTAGCACAAACATTTGTTTTTGAGGATAGCGCATTCAGGGCAAACGCATTATAAATGTATTCAGCATAAAACTGGCTCCCAGACACGGT